>CABECS010000211.1_pt1 | contig 19140 bp, 18 predicted proteins | sample 3132881 | NCBI WGS metagenome assembly CABECS01 (sample SAMEA5534328, study PRJEB31848) | metagenome | biome: tundra; feature: field; material: soil | place: USA | collected 2013-05 | depth 0.15 m
CCGACATCGCCGGCGATCTCGGTCACCCTGCGCTCGACCGCGGTGTGGATGTCCTCGTCGCCGGGCTCGAACCGGAACTCCCCCGCATCGAGCTCTGCCTCCACCTGGTCGAGGGCGGCGAGCAGCCCGGACACCTCATGCTCACTCAGCAGGCCACCCCTTCCAAGTCCCCGGACATGGGCCCGCGAACCGGTCAGGTCGTCATGCGCCAGCTGCCGGTCGAAGTGGAGGCTGACGGAGTAGTCCATGACCACGTCCGCGGTACCGCCGCTCAGGCGGCCGTGCCACAGAGTCATCGGTCCGGGCCGCCCACGGCAGCTTCGCCGCGGTGGCGACCCTCCTGCACCGCCGACCACGTGGCCACGCCCAGCCCCCACAACCGTACGAAGCCTTCGGCGTCCTCATGGCGGAAGGTGTCCGTGTTGTCGTAGGTGGCCAGCCCGTGGTCGTAGAGGCTCAGGGTGCTGCGACGGCCCACGACCCAGCACCGTCCGGTGTCGAGCCTGAGGCGGACTTCGCCAGTGACATGCCGTTGCGATTCGGAGAAGAAGGCGTCGAGGGCCTGCTTGAGCGGCGAGAACCACAAGCCGTCGTAGACCAGTTCCGACCACCGCGGCTCGAGCCGGATCTTCTCGTGGTGGAGGTCCCGCTCCAGGGTGAGGTCCTCGAGGTCGGCGTGGGCCAGCAGCAGGGCGAGCGCCCCCGGGCACTCGTAGGCCTCACGGCTCTTGATCCCCACCCGGCGGTTCTCCACCATGTCGAGGCGGCCGAATCCGTACGAGCCGACGATCCGGTTCATCTCGGCGATCAACGGCGCCGGGGCGAGCGAGCGCCCGTCCACGGACACCGGGACACCGGATTCGAAGGCGATGACCAGCTCGGTCGGCTCGATGGCCGTGGGACGCGTCATCGTATAGACGTCCTCGGGGGGCCGGTTCCACGGGTCCTCGATGACCCCGCACTCGATGGCCCTGCCCCAGAGGTTCTCGTCGATCGAGTAGAGCTTCTCCTTGGTCACCGAGAGCGGGATGTCCCACTTGGCGGCGTACTCGATGCAGTCCTCCCGTGACAGACCCCACAGCCGCGCCGGCGCGATGACCTCGAGGTCGGGAGCCAGGGCGCGGGTGCCCACCTCGAAGCGCACCTGGTCGTTCCCCTTGCCGGTGCACCCGTGGGCCACTGCGGTCGCCCCGTGCAGACGGGCCTCGGCCACCAGGTGCCTGACGATGACGGGACGGGACAGCGCCGACACCAGGGGGTACTTCCCCTCGTACTTGGCGTTGGCCATCAGGGCCGGCATGCAGAAGTCCTCGGCCATCTCGGCGCGGGCGTCGACGACGGTTGCCTCGATGGCGCCGGCCGCCAGCGCCCGGTTGCGGATGGCGTCCCAGTCCTCCCCCCCGGAATCGGCGGCCTGGCCGACGTCGACCGCCACCGCGATCACCTCGACCCCCTGGTGCTCCATCAGCCACCGGACGGCCACCGAGGTGTCCAGTCCACCGCTGAATGCCAGAACCACTCTCTGCGTCATGATCTACCCCTTGCCCGTGCTGCCTTCGGCTTCTGTGCCGCCTTCGGCCTCTGTACTGTCGAGGACTTCTGTGCTGTCGACGGAGTGTGCTGCTTCGACGGTGTCGACCCGTTCTGCTCGAGGCCGGCGACCGCTGTCAGGCGATCGGCCACCGCCGCGCCCCCGGACGCCTCCGAGGCCACCACCAGCACCGTGTCGTCCCCGGCCACGGTGCCGATCACCCCGGGAAAGCCGCTCCGGTCGAGTGCCGAGCCTACGACATGGGCAGAGCCCGGCGGTGTGCGCAGCACGATCAAGTTGCCCGAATGGTCGGCCTCGACCACCCACTCCCCGAGCACCCGACGAAGATGGTCCTCGGGCGCGACCTGGTGCGACGGCAGCTCGGGCAGGGCGTACGCCGTCTCTCCACCGGGCAGGCGCACCTTGAGGGCACCCAGCTCCTCGAGGTCGCGCGACACGGTGGTCTGAGTGGCCTCGACCCCTTCGGCGGCCAGCAGATCGACCAGGTGTGCCTGGCTGCCGACGGCCCTGGTCTCCAGCAGCTTGGTGATCCGGTGCTGTCGCTGGTGCTTGGTCATCCCCCACCGCCTGCTTGCGAGGGGACGACCCCCACTGCCCATGCCAACAGCCCCCGCATTGCGCGCATCCGGTTGGCCGCCTGCGGCCACACCACGCTGCGGGGACCGTCCACGACCTCGACGCTGATCTCCTCGCCGCGGTGCGCTGGGCCGGTACCGGTGGTCGGTTCATCTGCCACTGGGGCCTCCGTTCGGTACCGCCGCGGCCGCGGCGCTTTCGAGGCCGCTGGACGGTGTATTCGATTCGGACACGGCCACCAGGCGGGCGAGGATCCTCCCCAGGATGCCCACCGCCTGATCGATCTGCGCATCGGAGACCAGCAGCGAGGGCGCGAATCTCAAGACGTCGGCCCGGGGGGCGTTGATGACCAGCCCCGCTTCGAGGGCCTCGCTGCACGCCGGGACGGCGAACTCGTTGGTCAGGACAGCGGCCAGCAGGAGTCCCTCGCCGCGCACAGAGCCGACGCCCGGTAGCTTCTCGAGTGCCCCGCTCAGGCGGGCACCGGACAGCCGGGCACGGGCGGGAACGTCCTCGGACTCCATGACCTTCAAGGTGGCCTGCGCCGCCGACATGGCCAGCGGCTGCCCACCGAAGGTACTTCCATGGTCGCCCGGAATGAAGGCGGCGGCCACCTCGGCCCGGGCCCAGCAGGCCCCCACCGGCATGCCGTTGCCGAGGGCCTTGGCCATGGTCACCACGTCGGGCTCCACCCCCAGGTGCTGGAACCCGAACCAGCGTCCGGTGCGACCCAACCCGGTCTGGATCTCGTCCACCATCAGCAGGATGTTCCGCTCGGTGCACAATTGCCGGAGCGCCCCCAGATAGTCCGAGGAAGGCATCACGACCCCGGCCTCCCCGAGGATGGGCTCCACCAGCACCGCCGCCACGAGGTTGGGGTCACAGGCTGCCTCCATGGACCCGATGTCGTCGAAGGGCACGTGCTGGAAGCCGTCCGGCAGCGGCAGGAACGGCGTCTGCTTCTCCTTCTGCCCGGTGGCCGCCAGGGTGGCCAGTGTTCGCCCGTGGAACGCGTCCCAGGTGCTGACGACGGCGAACCGCCCGGGACCGGCCCACCTGCGGGCCAGTTTGATCGCGCACTCGTTGGCTTCCGCCCCGGAGTTGGCGAAGAAGACCTGGCCGCCGGCCCGTTCGGTCCCACCACCGATGAGCCGGTCCAGGGTCACGGCCACCTCGGGCCCGACCGTCGTGCCGAACAGGTTGGACACATGGGACAGGGTGTGGGCCTGCTCGGAGACGGCATCGGCCACCACCGGATGGGCGTGCCCCAGCGAGGTCACCGCCAGGCCGGACAGGAAGTCGAGATACGGCTTTCCCGCCGTGTCGTAGAGCACGCTGCCGTCGCCCCGCACGAAGGTGACCGGCGGCTCCGCGTAGTTGTGCATGAGGGCGGAGCGGTCGATGGTGGAGCGGGGGGCGGTCATCCGGCCCCCTTGACCATGGTTCCCACTCCCTCGTCGGTGAAGACCTCCAGGAGCAGCGCATGCGGGGTGCGGCCATCGAGGATGTGAGCGCGACCGACGCCGGACCGCACCGCACCGGCGCACGCCTCCACCTTGGGGATCATGCCCCTGCTCGCCGCCCCGGTCGCCACCAGGTGGTCGAGATCGTCGGCCGTGGCCTGGTGGATCAGTGTGGAGGGATCGTCAGGGACGGCACGCAGACCGGCGACGTCGGTGAGGAAGACGAGCTTCTCCGCCTCGAGGGCGGCGGCCAGGGCCCCCGCAGCGGTGTCCGCATTGATGTTGAACGCCTGCCCCGACTGGTCGGTCCCGATGGTGGCCACCACCGGGATGAGCCCCTGGGCCAACAGCTGGTGCACGATCACCGGATCGACGTCGACCACGTCGCCCACGTAGCCCAGTGCTTCGGAGCGTGCGGTGGCGGTGATCAGATTGGCATCCTCACCGGACAGGCCCACTGCCAGGGCGCCGTGTACGTTGATCGAGCTCACGATGTCGCGGTTGACCTTGCCGACGAGCACCATGCGGACCAGGTCGATGGTGTCGGCATCGGTGACCCGGAGGCCGTCGAGGAACTCGACCTCTTTGCCGACCCGCTCCATGAGTGCACCGATCTGGGGTCCCCCGCCGTGGACGACCACCGGCAGCATTCCCACCGACCTCATCAGCACGATGTCCTCGGCAAAGGAGGCAAGCGCCACGTCCTCACCGGCGGCGTGGCCCTCCGGACCGGCACCGAGCACGTTGCCGCCGTACTTGACCACGACCACCTTGCCCCAGAACCGGCGGATATAGGGAAGCGCTTCCACCAGCACCGATGCCTTGTCCCCCGGCGCCAGAGCGTGGACGGCCCGAACGGGATCCGGCCCGATGCTCACGAGGTCGTCCTGTTCTCGTCGATGTAGCCGTAACCGAGCTCGACGCCCATCACCACGGCATCGCCGTCGGCCAGGCCCAGCCGGCAGTGGATCTCGATCAGTGCCCCAGCCATGTGCGTGGCCACGGCTGCAGCATCGTGGTCTGCCCCCACACCACCCCTGCACACCTCCACACCTCCGTAGGCGATGTCCACCCGGTCCATATCGAACTCCACGCCGGCAGACCCCAGTTCGCTCGCCACCCGACCCCAGTAGGGATCCTCTCCGTTGATCGAACACTTGACCAGCAGGGACTCGGCCACCTTGCGGGCAGCCTGGTGGGCCTCGCCGTCCGAACGGGCACCGGTCACCTGGACCTGGAAGATCTTCGACGCGCCCTCGGCATCGGCCGCCATCTGGCCAGCCAGGGTCGAACACGCCTCGGTGACGGTGTCGACCACCACGTTCGGATCGGCCGTGCCGGCACGTCCCGACGCCAACAGGATCACGGTGTCGTTGGTCGAGGTGCAGCCGTCCACGGTCATCGAGTTGAAGGAGTCGCGCACGGCGATGCGCAGCAGTTCGGCGAGCGGACCAGGCTCGACGGCGGCGTCGGTGGTCAGGAAGGCCAACATGGTCGCCATGTTCGGGGCCAGCATGCCCGCGCCCTTGGCCATGCCCGCCACGGTGAAGGCCGAGCTCTCGATCAGCACTTCCTTGCGTCCCGAATCGGTGGTCAGGATGCCGGTGGCGGCGCGTTCCGCCGCCTCGGCCGACCCGGCACGGGCGGCCACCAACCCGGGGATGCCCGCCTCGATGGGTGCCATGGGCAGGGGGATGCCGATGAGCCCGGTGGAACAGACCAGGACCTGCTCGACCGGCACGTCGAGCCCTCGGGCCACCAGGTCACACATGTGCTGCGCGTCGTCCCGTCCGCGTTCGCCGGTAGCGGCATTGGCATTGCCGCTGCTCACCACCACCGCCGTCGCCCTGCCACCGTTGGAGGCCATGTGGGACCGGCTGATCTGCACCGGTGCGGCGGCAGCCAGGTTGCCGGTGAAGGTGGCGGCCGTGGGGACGGCCACGCCGTCATCGGTGGCCAGCAGGGCCAGGTCGAGCGCCCCTGAGGCCTTGATGCCCGATGCCAGTCCCGAAGCGACGAAGCCCCGCGGTGTGGTGATGCTCATGGATAGACCCCTGCATTCGGTAGTCCAGTGCCCTCGGGCAGGCCGAGGGCAAGGTTGGCACACTGGACTGCCTGCCCGGAGGCGCCCTTGACGAGATTGTCGATGGCGGCGATGGCGAGGACCCAGCCCGTCCGGGGATCCACCCTGACGGTCACCTGGGCGCAGTTGGACCCGCTGGTGGCCTTGGTCGACGGCGGATCGGCGGTGACCACTACGAACGGTTCGCCGTCGTAGCGGTCGTGGAGGATCCCCATCGCAGCGTCGGTGCTCAGTGCCCCCGGCTCCCCGACCGGCGGGGCCGGACGCGCGTAGCAGGTGGCCAGGATGCCCCGCACCATCGGCGCCAGGTGGGGGGTGAACAGGACCGGAGCCCCGAGGCCCTGTTCCATCTCGGCGGTGTGCCGATGATCGAGCAGGCCGTAGGCGACGAAGTCCTCGTCCACGGCGCCGAAGTGGAGGTTGTCCCTGGGGGCCCTTCCAGCCCCGGACACGCCGCTGGCGGCATCCACGACGAAGGGCGGCACCGGCCCGCCCGGATCGTTCGGACCGCCGGGCCGGGCCAGCACCCCGGCCTCGACCAGGGGGGCCAGCGCCAAGATGGCGGCGGTGGGATAGCAGCCGGGGGCGGCGATCAGCCGCTCCCCCTGCAACTCGGTGCGGTGGAGCTCGGGCAGCCCGTAGGCGAACCGGCCGAGCAGCTCGGGGGCAGCGTGCGACTCGCCGTACCAGGCCGGGTAGAGGGCGGGATCGTGGAGCCGGAAGTCCGCGGCGAGGTCCACGATCACGCCGGCCCTGGGCAGCAGCTCCGGGACCAGGTGTTGGGACTGGCCGTGGGGAAGGGCGAGGAAGACCAGATCCAGGCCGTCCAGGTCGGACGCATTGGTGGGCGCGTAGGAGAGCGAGGGATAGGCGGCCGCCAGCGACGGGGTGTGGCGGGCGACCGGCTCACCGCTGTTGGCGCCGGCCGTGGCCACCGCCACCTCCAGATCCGGATGCCCCGCGCACAGGCGCAGGAGCTCGATGCCCGCGTACCCCGACGCCCCGACGACTCCGACCTTGACCGTCATGGGTGGCCACGCATGGCGCAAGTATATTCACGTATTCGCATGATTATGCAATCCGGCACTGTCGGAGGGCCTCACGCCCCGGCCGACTCCGGACCGCCGGTTCCGACCCTTGACCGTCCTCCCCCCGATCGGTATGTTCGGAATCGACGTCACCTCGCACCACCCGACTCGCCGATCACGGGAAGCAGCTCGAACGGCCCTCACTGCTCGAGCATGGAGCACGCCCGTGGCCTTCCTCGGAACCTCGTCCGGCCCCCAGCCTCCACCGGACCACCTGCCCCTGGCCGTTGCCCTTCTCCGACGGCTCCCCGAGTTTTTGGCGGCGTACCACGACTTGGTCGACGCCTGCGGGGATGACCCCGGGGAGGCGCTCGTCCTCATCGAGCTGGCCGACTTCGTCGCCGAGCGTCTGTCACTGCTCGAAACCGAGGCCGACGCGGTGCGACGGGCCCTCGGGACCATCGAGGCGTGCATCGACGACCTCGACCCTGAGGATCAGGGCGCGCTGGAGACGCTGGCCGGCGCCTTCTTCGACAGCTTCTCTCCCGAGGACTACCGGCGTCTGGTGCCGTGGCTCGGCCCCGCATCGCGTGCCCTGCTCGAGGAGATGGACGCTCCGATGCCGGCACCTCCCGATCGGCGATCCGCCGTCAGCAGGCCGGTGTCCGGCTTTCGTGACGACCATCACCGTGCGATCACTCCGGGTGGATGAGTGGGAAACCCCGACTCACATCGGCATCGAGCGTCCCGCCATGACCCGTCGGTACATCGGCGGTGCCAGGATGCGGAGCAGCGGGGTCATGGCCGCGGCCCTGGCTGCGTTGATCTCGATCGCCCGCCCGCCGATGCCGTCCAGCGCGGCAGCGGAGACCTGCGCGGTGGTGCGGCGGACCGCCTTCGGGGGGCGCTTCATGCCCCGCTCGAGTGAACGGATCGCCAGTGGAGTCTCGACGAACCCGGGGTAGAGGATATGCACGTGCACGCCGGACGGCCGGACCTCGAGGGCCACGCTCTCGGTGAACGCGCTCAGAGCCCCCTTCGAGGCGACATAGGCCGACTCGTGTGCGATCGGGGACCGCACGCTGTCACTCGAGCAGTTGAGGACGCTTCCGAACCCCCGCCGTGCCATCCCCGGAAGGACGCAGATCGTCCCTGCGACCGCGGCGAAGAAGTTCACCTCGACGATCTTGCGGTAGAACGCCAGGTCCACGTCGATTGCCGAGACCGGCTCGTCGACGCCGGCCACGTTGGCGAGGAGGTCCACCCGCCCGTGTTCGGCCTCGATCCCGGCGAGCACACGCTCGTAGGAGCCGACATCGGCGAGGTCGCAGTGAATCGCCGTGATCCCCGCAGCTCCGCTCAACGGTCCCGTGCGGACATCGACACCGACTACCTGCGCCCCCCGTTCCACCAGATCCCTCGCCAGTTGGTTCCCGATGCCGGAGCCGGCACCGGTGACGACGGCGATCTGCCCGTCGTAGCGGGTCTGCGTTCGGCTCACAGGTCTCCTCCCCCTACCTGACCGCCACCGGGCGCCGGGAGCACGGGTCGGGGCGTCAACGCAGCACGGCGTGGTGCCCCTGCTCCACGGCCTGGATGCAGGCCGACCGGAGGCTGCCGATCTCCTCGTCGGTGAGCGTGCGGTCCGGAGCACAGAAGCGCAGCCGGAATGCCAGGCTGCGGGCCCCTTCGGCCACGGACGGACCCCGGTAGACGTCGAACAGCTCGACCGACTCCAGCAGCGCACCCCCGGTCGTTCGCAGGGTCCGCTCGACCGCCCCTGCCGCAACCGGGTCCTCGACCACGAAGGCCAGGTCGATGTCGGACGAGGGGAACCGGCTGATCGGCCGCGCCTCAGCGGGACGGCGGGGCACCCGATGGCGGTCCAGCAGCACCCCGATGTCGAGGTCGAGCCAGCCCACCCGGCGGGGTCGACCGTCGGGATTGTCCAGGCCGAACCGGCCCGCCAGGAAGGGATCGAGCTCGCCGAGCACGCCGAGCACGGTGGGATGCACCGAGGTGGCACCGCCCTCCGGCCCGGTGACGATGCTCACCAGCGCGGCGGAGCGGTAGTCGTGGAGCACCCGGGAGGCACGGCCCAGATGCGCGTGGTCCCACATGACCCACTCGGCCAGGCCGAGGGCCTCGGCGATGGTGCGCCAGGCGGCCACCGTGGTCCAGGCGTCGTCACCCTCGCAGGCGAAGATTGCACTGAGCCGCTCGGAGGTGTCGGCCAGGGGGCCTCCCCCCGGATCGATGACGGGCCCCTCCGGATACTGGAAGACCGTGCCCACTTCGAACAACCGCACGTCACCCTGGCGGCGCTCCCGGTTGTACAGGACCGCACGGATCAGACCCGGGGCCAGGGACGACCGGAGGAACCGCTCCGCCTCCACCAGCGGATTGGCCACCTCGACATACGGCGGGTCGAAGCCGGCATCGACCTGGTCGGACTCGCTCACGAAGGTCGTGGTCCACGCCTCGGTGGCACCGAGCCCGCACAGCACGTCCTTCAACACCCTCCGGTCCCGCTGGTACGAGGTGAGGCGACCGGGTTGCGGCCACGACGGCATCCGTCGCGGCAGTCGGGCGTACCCGTAGGTCCGGGCCACTTCTTCGGCGATGTCGGCCTCACCCATCGGCAGCGGTCGGATGTCCGGCCGGTAGGTCGGTACCGTCACCCGCAATGGCCCGTCGACGCGGTCGGAGGAGGGTGCTGCGTCGATGCCCAGCGGGTCCAGGAGCCCGGCGATGCCCGCCGCCGTGAACTCGGTTCCGAGCAACGCGTTCACCTTCGAGGGGCGCACGGTCATCTCCACCGGTCCGGGAACGTCGCCGACCACATCGATGGCCCCGGTGGCCACGGCCATGGACGCTCCGGCGGTGAGGCCGAGGAGTTGGCAGAACCGGTCGACGGCACGGTCGATCCCCGCCGGGTCGCATCCCCGCTCGAACCGGGCGGAGGCCTCGGTGCGCAGTGCCAGGCGCTTGGACGTGCGGGCAATGGCCATCGGCACGAAGTAGGCGGCCTCGAGCAGCACCCGGGAAGTGGAGCCGTCGATCTCCGACGATGCCCCGCCCATTACACCCCCGATGGCCACCGGGTCACCGACGGCATCGCAGATCAGGCAGTCCTGGCCGCTGTCGCCGAGGCCGGGGCCGGGCCGGCCCAACATGCGGGCCACGCCGTCCAGGGTGGTCATCTGCTCGCCCGGGCGGGCGCGCCGGATCACCAGGCCGTGGCCGGCCAGCCGGTCCAGGTCGTAGGGGTGGGTAGGCTGCCCCAACTCGAGCATCACATAGTTGGACGCATCGACCACGTTGTTGATGGGCCGCATCCCGGCCAGCGTCAACCGTCGGGCCAACCACCGTGGCGAGTCCGACACGGCCACCCCGGTGATCACCCGGGCGGTGAAACGGGGGCACAGTTCGAGGTCCTCGACCTGCACCGAGGCCAGCGTCTCGACCGGCGGACCGTCGGCATCGGTCGAGCCGGAACCCGAATCATCGGCGACGCCGTCGGGCGCGGCGGTCTCGGGGATGGAGAAGGGCACCCCCAGTCTGGCCGCCAGGTCGCGGGCAACGCCGGCGATGCTCCATGCGTCGGGCCGGTTTGCCTCGACCGTCACGTCGAACACGACGTCGGGCTCGATGCCCAGGACAGCGGTCAGGGCGCGACCCACGTCGGCGCCCTCTAGGTCGTTCAGGCGCAGGATCCCCTCGTGGTCGTCGGACAGCCTCAGCTCCCTGCCCGAGCAGAGCATCCCGTTGGAGACGACGCCCTTCATCTTGCGACGGCCGATCTCGAAGCCCCCGGGGAGCACGGCACCCACCGGGGCCAGAGCCACCAGGTCCCCCACGACGAAGTTCCATGCGCCGCAGACCACCTCGATCGGGCCGCTGCCGTCGTCCACGAGCACCCGTCGGATCCGATCGGCTCCCTCGATGGCGCTGATGCCGTCCACCCGGGCCACCACCACGTCGGCGAGACCCTCCCCGACCACTTCGACCTCCTCGACGACGAGGCCGAGGTCGTCGAAAGTGGCGACCAGCATCGCCGGTTCCCCCTCGAAGGGGGCGAAGTCTCGGAGCCACGAAAGCGGAACGCGCACAGCTGTCCTCTCAGAATCCGCGCATCAGAACTGGCGGAGGAAACGGATGTCGTTCTCGATCAGGGCGCGCATGTCGGCGATCTGGTGGCGCATCTGCGCACACCGGTCGATCCCGAATCCGAAGGCGAACCCGGTCCACTCGTCGCCGTCGATGCCGACCGCCTCGAAAACCGCCGGATCGACCATTCCGCAGCCGCCGAGCTCGATCCATCCGGTCATCGAACAGGTCCGGCACCCCTCGCCGTGGCAGATGGTGCAGGTGACCTCGAACTCGGCCGACGGTTCGGTGAACGGGAAGTAGGCCGGGCGCAGACGCGAGTGGATGTCAGGCCCGAAGTAGGCGGAGGTGAACACCTCGATGGTCCCGGCCAGGTCCGAGAAGGTGACGTCCTTGTCCACCACCAGTCCCTCTATCTGATGGAACACCGGGAGGTGCCGGGCGTCGGGGGTGTCCCTGCGGTAACAACGACCGGGCATCACCGCGTGGATGGGGAGGCCGCCGTCGACCACAGCCTGTTCCATCAGGTGGATCTGGACCGGCGAGGTGTGGGTACGGAGCAGTGCGGTCTCCGGCTCGCCCAGGTTGAGATAGAAGGTGTCCCACATCCCACGGGCCGGATGGGCCGGGGGTATGTTGAGAGCGCCGAAGTTGAACCAGTCGGTTTCGATCTCAGGGCCCTCGGCCACCTCGAAGCCCATGCCCACGAACACGTCCTCGAGCTCGTCGCGGGTCTGGGACACCAGATGGAGGTGGCCCCGGGCCGGTGGTGCGGCGATCAAACCGGGGATGAACTCGGTGAGGTCGATCCGGGAATGGGCCATCTCCCGGGAGAGCTCCTCGAAGGAGATCTCCGTTCGCCGCCGCTCGACCAGCTCCTCGATGGTGCTCCGGGCCTCGTGCAGGCGGCGGCCCAGCTCCTTTCGGGCCTCGGGATCGAGCCCTCCGAGGGAGCGATGGGCCTCGGCCAACGGCGACTTCTTCCCGGACACCCTGGCCGTGACCCGGCGGATATCCTCGGTCGTCTGCGCAGCCTCGATGGAGGACCTGGCCTCGAGGACCATGGCGTCGATGTCGAGGGCGTCGCTCACGGGGAGCCCTCCCCGTTCCGTTCGGTTGGACCCGTCGGGGCTGCTTCCATGCCGGGCATCGTAGAACGCGGAATGCCATCGCCCGCCACCTGGGGACTCGCGTCACCACCGGCGCGGCGCCGGCGCAGCGCCTCGAAGCAGAGCACCGCTGCCGACACGCTCACATTGAGCGACTCGGCGCGCCCGGCCATCGGAACCGAAACGGCCGCATCGAGCCCACCGGCCACGCTGTCGCCCAGCCCCGAGGCTTCGTTGCCGAAGACCATCGCCACCCGCCGGTTCCAATCGAATGCCGCGTAGTCGACGCCACCCCGGACGACAGTGCCCACGGTCGTGAATCCCCACTCCCGCAGCACCCGGAGCACCGCTCCCGCCTCCCCCCCGGCCACAACTGGAAGGTGGAAGAGCGAGCCGGCAGACGCGCGGATGCTCTTCGGGTTGGTGGGATCGACAGTGCCGTCGCAGCACACCACCGCGTCGACCCCGGCCGCATCGGCGGTGCGGATCATCGTCCCGGCATTGCCCGGGTCGCGTACGTCGACACAGACGAGGAGCGTCGAGCAGTCCCGGACATCCTCGAGGACGGCCGGCACGAAGCCGACGACGGCCAGGAGCGGTTGCGGGGTGACGGTGTCGGCGATCCGCTCCATGACCCCGGGGGCCAGGTCGAACACCCGGGCACCGCAGGTGAACGCCCGATCCACCACGTCGGCAACCGCAGCATTGGACCGCCCCTCGGGCGCCAGGTACACCGATTCGACCGGTGCGCCGGCCCCCAGGGCGACCGACAGCAGTTCAGCACCCTCGACCACCACCGTGCCCTCCGCGCTGCGCAGGCTGCGCTTGCGCAGGAGCTGGCGGACCCGTCGGACCCGTTGGTGGGTGAAGGAGAGCCCGTCCTGGGTCAGGAACCGGCCTCGGCGCTCGAATGGGCGCCGGCGAGCGCCTCGTTGGCCACCGTGACCAGTGACGCGAAGGCATCCGGCTCGGTCACCGCCAGGTCGGCCAGCACCTTGCGGTCGACCTCGACCTCGGCACGGTGGAGACCGGCAATGAACCGGCTGTAGCTCGTCCCGTTGAGCCGGGCCGCCGCGTTGATCCGCTGGATCCAGAGCTGGCGGAAGTCGCCCTTACGGGCACGGCGGTCCCGGTAGGCGTACTGCATCGAGTGCATGACCTGCTCGTTGGCAGCACGGAACGAACGGCTCTTGTTGCCGTAGTAACCCTGTGCCTGCTCGAGGATGGCGCGATGGTGCTTCTTGGCGTGTACTGCACCCTTGACTCGGGCCATGGGACAACTCCTTTTCGTATGGGGCCTGATCGAACTGGTGGAGAGCGCCGGCCGGATCGGATCCGGATGCGCTCGACTGGGTGGGACAGCGGTGCGACCGGGGACCTCACCACCCCGCTCCTCACCGAAGGAGCGGCGACCGGACACAGGCGGCCGCGGCCAGCGGGTCGCAGCCGACCCGTGAGGGGGCGGCGGTCACCGGTGGTGCACGCCTCCGGTACTACCTGCCGAGCATCCGCTTGATCTGGCGGGCGTCGCCGGGCGAAAAGTCCGTCTCCCGACCGAGCCGGCGCTTGCGCTCACTCGACTTGTGCTCGAGGAGATGGGACCGAAACGCCTGGCGACGCCGCAGTCGGCCCGATCCGGTCACCTTTACCCGCTTGCGGGCCCCGCTGTCGGTTTTCATCTTCGGCATGGTGCTATCCCTCTCCTTGGCTCTGCTCGTCCGCCGGGCCCTGGCCCGCCGCCGCATCTGGCTCGGCGCCAGCCGGCCCGGCCGGTGTGGTGTCGTCGGTGCCCGTGCTGGCCGCCGCTGGTTGGACTGTTGCTGGTTGATCCGTCTCTGTCTGGACCGTCACTGCCGGTCCGGTCGCCGCCGGAACCGTCGGTGCTGTATCCGTGGCCGTTGTCACCTCGGCCGACCCGCCCTTCGGGCCAGAGCCGTTGACACCTGCCCCCTCGTGGACGGGACCCTTGGATGCAGCCGACTGCTTGGCCCTCTTGTCCGGTGCCAGCACCATCACCATGTTCCGGCCGTCGAGCCGGGGGACGGCCTCGGACTTCCCCATGCCGTCCATCTGCTCGGCGATCCGATCGAGGATCTTCTTGCCCAACTCGGGATGGAACACCTCACGTCCACGGAACATGATGGTGATCTTGACCTTGTGACCCTCCTCGAGGAACTTGGCAACCTGTCGGGTCTTGGTGTCGAAGTCGCCCGGGCCGATCTTCGGCCGGTACTTCATCTCCTTGATCCCGACGTGGATCGCCTTGCGCCTCGACTCCTTGGCCCGTTGGGCTGCATCGAACTTGAATTTCCCGTAGTCCATGATGCGGCAGACCGGCGGGTTGGCGCCCGGTGCGACCTCTACGAGATCGAGATCCAGCTCGCGGGCAATGGCCAACGCCTCAGGAAGCGGCTTGATGCCAAGCTGCTCTCCGTCGGGATCGACCAGGCGCACTTCACGGGCGCGGATACGGTCGTTGATACGAGGCTCGTTTGTGGTGATGGTGGCTGCTATTCGAGTTCACTCCCTGTCTTCGGGTCACGGACCTCCCGTGGCCTACGAATAAGGAGCGGAGCCACCACCGGCTCCCACGACTCGCGTCGGGAACCGATCCAATTGACCCGGCGCACGCACGATGCTCGTTCGTGGCCGGGTGGGGGTTTCAAACCGCGATACCCCGCTTCCTCGTCTGTCAGTTGCTTTAGGCTACCAGTCGTGAGCTCACTATGGACACCTGATGGCGAACGACCGGTCGGACGACCCTCCACGGAAGGCGGCGGTGGGGCACCCGCCGGTAACCGCGGCGACGGAAGCGATCTCCCGCCGGACATGAACGAGGACGGCCTGGCCGCTGAGGTCGAGGCCATGCGGACCGAACTGGCCAATTCCCCGGTCGAGATCGTGGTGGCCAATCACTGCTACGGGCTCTTCGAGCTGGCTGCGGTCTACCTCTCCCAGCTGCCCCCCCTGCTCGACCAGGCCCGCCTGGCCATCGACGCTCTGGGCTGCCTGGTCGACGGCCTCGAGGGCCGGCTCGGCGAGACCGAGGGGCAGCTGAAGGACGGTCTGAGCCAATTGCGCCTGGCCTATGTGCAGATCGACGGCGCGCAGCGCGCTGGGGCCGAGGCAGCCTCGTCGGCCGGCGCCAACGGTGGGACGCCGGCCCAACCCGACGCTCCGTCCGGGACCGACGCCGAGGGGTGAACGGGGCGACCGACGACGGGCAGGGGCCGGTCCCCGGTCCACCGCACCAGCCCGCACCCTCCTCCGGGCACCTGGACGGCCCGATGTCCGATCCGTCCCTCGGTTCTGACGGCGCCAAAGGCACCAAAGGCATCGGGGGCATCGATGCCTCCCGGGTGCGCAGCTTCATCGGCCTGTCGATCGGACTGGTGGGCCCCCGGGCCAATCTGGCCGTCTCCGGGGTCCTGATCACCCTCTACGTGCAGCAGCGGGCGTCGGGCGCACTGGCGGTCACCTTCGCCCTCACCGCAGACCGGCTGCTCAGCTGGATCACCTATCCGGTGGCCGGCAGGCTGAGCGACCGGACCCGCAGCCGGGTGGGCCGCCGTACGCCCTACATGGCCGGCAGCCTCATGGTGATGGGCATCGCCACGTGGATGTTCACCGTGGTCGGCGGCTATTGGCTCCTGGTGCTGATGATCCTCATCGCAAGCCAGGCGGCGTCCGTCTTCACCCTGACCAACGTTGCCGTGGTGCCCGAGGTGTTCGGAAGGAGCCGGTGGATCAAAGCCCTGCTCCTGACGACCGTGCTCGGCACGTTGGCCAGCCTGGCTATCAAGGGCACGGTCATCGCCTCCTGGAAGCAGAACGATCCCGCCACCTGGAACCTGCCCTTCCAAGTGGCGGCGGTGATCATGGTGGCGGTGGGCATCGCGGTGCTGCTCCTGGTCCGCGAGGCACCGGCCGCCTCGTTCGGAGCGGAGGCCGATCGCAAGGAGCGGGCCCGGCCGACACTCGACGAGTTGCGGGACATCCTCTCCGGGCCCAACGCCAAGGTCCTGGTCGCCGGTTCGCTGCTGTTCTGGTCCGGGGTCGGATCCACCGCCTACGTCGCCATCCTCTTCTTCCAGCGGATCCTGCACGCGGGTGCCAGTGCCCAGACCATCGCCGGGCTGGCCACCGGACTGCCGGTCTTCCTGATCGGCATCGCCCTCGGGGTGCCACTCAGCCGGAAGCTGTCCCCGATGCAGCTGGCGGTCGGCGCACCGCTGGTCGGTGCGGTGCTCGCCGGTGTGCAGTACTTCGACACCCACATCTGGCAGGCCGTGGTCCTGAGCTACATCGGGGCGCCGTTCATCGGCGCCTACATCATCGTGATGGCTCCCTTGCTCCTGCAGCTGCTGCCCCGGGCGGGCGGCCTCGGCGAGCGGCTCGGCGTCCTGTTGTCCCCGTTCAACCTCTGCAGCGTGGTCCTTGCCTACATTGCGGCGATCGTCATCGACTCGACCGGCAACTACCGGCTGATCTGGCTCTTCCCTGCGGCCACAGGGCTGGCCCACGCCACGGTCAACTGCTGGCTCAAGTTCCCCCCGAAGCAGGCTTCGAGCCCCGACATGGTGAAGCGGCTGTGGGAGTGGAGCGTCGTCCAGGCCGAGTCGATGGCGGAAACCGGGATCGTCACCGGACTGCTGGCCGCGCCCTTGTTGGGCGTGGTCACCAAGGAGGATGCCGACAGCGCCGTGGTCATCGACATGGCCCGGAACATCTTGGGCAATCCCTATGCGGACGACGAGGACGCATCATCGGTAGCATTGCCGGCCCTCCCGGTGGGGCGGCAGACGACACGTGGATCCGCGTCGGACCAGGGTGAGGAGGCTCAGCCGGAATCTGACGGCGACGGGGGCTCGCGCCGGGTGACCGGGGTGACCCAGGTCGGTGGGGGCCCTGACGGCGGCCTGGGGTTCAACGACCAGAAGTCGGGATGGGGCGACTCCTCGGTGAGTTCCTCAGGGGAAACTTCCGACACTCCGGTCGACGGGGACGGCACCGAGTCGGCAACCGACGAGCCGACCGTCACCGGAGGGGAGTCCGGCTCCACCGGCGGCATCCCCGAGGGCGGAGTGACATCGGTCGGGTCCACGGGCCAGACCAGCGGCTGGGGAGCCGGCGGCTCGGTCACTGCCGAAACGACCGGCTCCGACGTGACCGGCTCCGACGTGACCGGCTCCGACACGCCCAGCCCGGGTCCGGTCGAAACCGACACGGCCCACACGGCCGCCTCCGACACAGCCGACTCGGGTCCGGTCGAAACCGACACGGCCCCGGGCTGAGCGACGAGGTGCGATCCGTGACCGGAGGCGGAGCGCTCCCCCTCTCCCGCACCGGCACCGACGTCCGCACCGGAACCGACCTGTCCAGGGGCGAGCGTCGAGCCCGGGGCCACCACGCCCGGCAGCGGCCGGACCGAGCGGGCCTCCAGGCGGCCGAGCCGTCCGGCGGCGATCCGGAAGGAGACCACGGCCCCCGCCTCGATGCGCCTGGTGCCATCGGTGATGGCGGTGCAGTGGAAAGGGATCACCTGCCCGGGTCCGTACTCGATCGATCCGAGCCCGCGCTGCTCGTCGAACTCGGCGACGTCGCCCACCAACGGGGCCCGGCCCACGGGCACCAGGCCGGATGACCCGTTCGACAGCGTCGGTGTCATACCAGGCTCCTCAGTGCACGATCTTGGACAGGGCCAGTTCGATGATGTCGGTGGCGCCCCGATCCTTCAGCGCCGGGATCAGGGTGTTGATCTCGGATTTCGGCACCACCGTCTCCACTGCGAACCCGCCGCCCCCGAACAGCTCGGACACGGTCGGCGAACGCAGGGACGGCAGCTGGTCGATCACCCCGGGAAGCTGTCCTGCCGACACATTGAGCTTGACCAGTACCTTGTCCCGCGCCTCCAGCGCTCCCTGCAGGAGCGTGAGCAGCTGCTCCATGGCATGGCGCTTGACCGGATCGGCCCACGAGGCCGGGTTGGCGATCAGCTCGGTGTGGGAGACAAGCAGGGTCCCGACGATCTTCAGCCCGGCGGCACGCAGCGCCCGGCCCGTCTCGGTGATCTCGACGACGCAGTCGGCGATGTCGGGCACCTTCGCCTCGGTGGCGCCGTAGGAGAGGCTGACCTCGGCAGCGACCCTGTGCTCCTCGAGATAGCGGCGCGTCAGCTGGGGGTACTCCGTCGACACCCGGAGCCCGCCCGATCTCCCGGAGGTGAGGGCGGCCAGGTCGGCCACCGATACCACCGGCGAGTCGACGGGCACCGCCAGCACCACCCGGATCGGGTTGGCGGTCACCTTGGAGTACCGGAGGATCCCGAGCGAGGTCACCTTGCTGCCCCGCTCCTCCACCCAGTCGCGCCCCGTGATGCCGATGTCGAACAGCCCGTCGGCCACGTAGAGCGGGATCTCCTGGGGGCGCAGGATGCGGACCTCTTCGATACGGGGATCGTCCACCGAGGCCCGGTAGTCGACGTCCGACGATCGGTTCACACCGAGGTCCGCCGCCGCAAACAGGTCGAGTGTGGCCCGCTCGAGCGAGCCCTTGGGCAGCACCAGGCGCAGCACGCTCAGCGTCTCCCCGTGGTGAAGCCCACGCGTTGCACGCCCGACAGTGCGGTGACCCCTCCCAATACGGTGGCCGTGCGGAGAGCGGTCAGGGCGGCCTCACGGCCCTTGTTGGCCTCGTCGTCCTCCGAGCGCACCAGGGCCTGGTCGACGGTTTCGGTGGTCAGCACGCCGAAGACGACCGGGATGCCGGTATCGAGCTGCACCCGCTGCAGGCCCGAGGCGCACTCCCCCGCTACGAACTCGTAGTGGCCGGTGTCCCCCCTGATCACCGCGCCGAGGCAGACCACGGCATCCACCGCGCCGGAGCCGGCCAACCGCTGGGCGACCACCGGAAGTTCGAAGGCACCGGGCACCCAGGCCACCACGGCGTCCGCCAGGTCGCACCCGGACTCCTCCAGGGCGTCGAGGGCGCCGCGCAACAGGCGGTCGGTGATCCCACCGTTGAACTCGGCGCAGGCAAACCCGATCCTGGCCCTCGCCGGGGAGGGCGTCCCGGCGGATGCGCCGTCGAGGGAGGTACCGACCCGGGCTGCAGTCCTCTCCTTGGCGTCGCTCGGCAGCAGTGTCAGATCAGAGGACGTCATCGAGACCTTCGAGTAGGTGGCCCATGCGCTCGCGCTTGGTCCGAAGGTACTCGATGT
>CABECS010000243.1_pt1 | contig 17783 bp, 16 predicted proteins | sample 3132881 | NCBI WGS metagenome assembly CABECS01 (sample SAMEA5534328, study PRJEB31848) | metagenome | biome: tundra; feature: field; material: soil | place: USA | collected 2013-05 | depth 0.15 m
GGTGGTGACACGTCAGCGGGTGCGTGGACTGGCGTGCTCATCGAATCGCTTCGATGATCTGGATGAGCTCGTCCCGTCGGTAGCCCTGGCGCCGGGAGAACTGCACCAGATCCCGAGCACGGGCGATGACCGCACTCCGCTCGGGAGCCTCACCGGAGACGGTGACTCCTCGTCCCCTTCGGAATTCGAGAAGACCCTCGTCTCGAAGCTGCCGAAGGGCGCGCAGCACGGTGTTGGAGTTCACACCTAGGACCGCAGCAATGTCTTTCGCCGGGGGGAGTCGTTCGCCGGGACTGGCTTCACCCTCGGCAAGGGAGCGTCGAATGTCGGCGGCAACCTGTTCGAAGAGCAATGTGGAACTCTGCGAGTCGATCTTGACTGGCAACATCGTGCTACTCATACTATCACCATGAGTCTCGAATGCCTAGCCGTGACGTAGTGAAGACCCTGGAAACGCCGGCAGCTCTGTCGAGTGTCAACCCCGCCGAGGTGCTCATCAAAGAGGCACACCACTGCAAAGGCCATCGTGGAGCCGGCCTTCGGCCAGATGAAGGTCCGACAAGCGGCCGGACACCTCCGACTCCGAGGATTGGCCGGAGCCCAAGGCGAGTGGACACTCCATGTCATCTGTCACAACCTCCGCAAACTGGCCAACGCCAACGGAGTGGCACTCAGGGCCTGCTGAGGCCCATCACCCCCCAATTGACCTCTCCACTCGCCGTGGGGGACCACGCATCACCATCGCGAGCCGACGCCAACGCAATGCACTTTCCAATGCGGAATCAGCGATGTCGGTCACCGTCACCCGGCTGGCCCGTTCTGACCCACGCTCCTAGGCGCCAGAACGGCCAGCTCATGGTGAGTGCCCTGAGCTTCGCCGACCGTGGCGGGGATGCAATCCCAATCGACGGGGCCAGGCCGTGCCCCTACTACGCCCCTACTTTCTTGGTCACCCCACCCAATCTGACGCAATCGGTCAAGCTGGCCGCCGGGTCCAGCTGGGGGACCCAAGGCTTCCCCGGGTGTGGTGTCCTCAGGTTCAGCCCAGTGGTCCCCGGCCCGGCCGGTCGACTCACGTGATCTCCTGGTCGCCATGATCACACCCCACTGATCCGAAGAGTCTGTACGGCCGTTGCAGTCACCCCCGGCGGAGAGGCAATCGCGTTTTCGGACACTACGGGCAGCGTTAGCATGCGGCGCATGGCCACCGAAGATCCGCGAATCGCACCGCTTCCGAGGGACGAGTGGGACGAGAGGCTTTCCCGGCTCCTCACCACGTTCCCCAGAGGTACCGAAGAACCGATGAACATCTTCACCACCCTGGCGCGGCAGCCCGAGCTCTTCCGGCGTTGGCTCGGCTTCGGTGGTGCACTTCTCTCCGGTCGCCTGCACGGACGACTCCGTGAGCTGGTGATCTTGCGCACGGCATTTCGCTTCGATGGACGCTACGAGTGGGCACATCACATTGAGCTTGGCACGGCCCAAGGTGTCACGACATCGGAGGTGGTCGCGTTGGGCGGTGACCTGTCCGCTGTGGAGTGGGATCCGTTCGAGCTGGCGGCATTGACTGCCGTTGACGAGACAGCCGACGAAGGTGCCGTCACCGACGCCACCTGGTCGAACCTGGCCCAACGACTCGACAGCGGAGAGCTGGTCGAGTTCCTCATGCTCATTGCCCACTACATCATGCTGTCCACCGTGCTGCGCTCGCTTCGAGTGCAACTTGAGCCATCAGCGGCCGCCCTAGCCGAGGGAGTGGCCGGGGGTCCGCCGGCGTGAGTGGCCTGTTGGAAGGAAAACGGATCACCGTGGTTGGTGCGGGGACCCGACCGTCAAGCGATCCCGGTGCGCCGGTGGGCAACGGTCGTGCAATCGCTGTTCGCGCCGCGCGCGAGGGGGCCTCGGTGACCTGCGTGGACCGTGATGAGGGGGCAGCGCAAACCACCTCTCGTCAGATCACCGATGAGGGGGGGCGGGCAACCGTCGTGGTCGGCGACGTCACCACCGAGGAGGGTTGCCTCATGGCGGTGACCGAGGAGCATGGGCTGGCACCGAACGGAATCGTGCTCAATGTCGGAGCTGGATTTGGATCCGGTCTGGCCGGGACATCACCCGACGACTGGGACCGCACCTTCGAATTGAATCTGCGGGCACATTTCCTGTTGGTGCGTCGGGCGATGGTGATCTTACCTGACGCCGGAGCGATCGTCTTCATCGGCTCGGTAGCCGGACTGCAACCCGGCACCCGTGTCCCGGCCTACGACGCGTCCAAAGCGGGGCTGATCGGCCTGAACCGTCATGTGGCGTTGGAGGGCGCTCGCCGTGGCATCCGCTCCAACGTGCTTGCCCCCGGCCTCATCGATACGCCTTTGGGGCGTGAAGCCTCGGCCGGTCGGCCCTCGCGCACCCGTACGCCAGTTCCCCTCGGACGAGAGGGAACGGCATGGGAAGTCGCGGCCGCGGCGGTCTTCTTGCTTTCTGACGAGGCCAGCTACATCACCGGCCAGGTACTCGCCGTCGACGGCGGCCTCACGCTGGTCTGAGGCTTTACAGCGATCACCGTCCTGCCTTCTCGTAGTACTCCGCCTGGAGGCCTCCAAGATCCCGATCAGGCCTCTGGACTGGCGTTTCTCATCGACGTTCGGCCATCCTCCCCGTGGCCCTCTCCCTGATCTACTTCGGGCTGCGCCGGCACCGGGAAGCGGCCGAACGCAATTGGTCGTGGTGGCGAACACGCCGCGACCCTGGTCGACCACCGATGAGTGGTGAACCGGTTGGACTCATCGTTCGTCTTGGTCGGGAGGATCGACACTTGGCGTGTGCGTTTCCAAGGCGAGCTCCGAAAGCGCAGTACCGCGTCTCCGCCGATTCAATTCGAAGGATCCTACGCCAGCACGGGCTCGGACCTGTACCCCGGAAAGGGACCTACCTGGTTGCAGTTCTTACGCTTGCAGGCCCACGGCGTGCTGGCCACGGACTGCTTTGCCGTGGACACCGTGGCTCTGAGGCAGCACTTCGTGATCGAACTGTCGACGCGGGAAGCCCACATCCTCGGTGTCACCGTTCATCCGAAAGGTGACTTCGTCACTCAGGTGGCTCGCAGTCTGGTCGGTGGCCTCGTGGACAGACGTAGATCGATCACGTTCCTCATCCAGGATCGAGGCGCCAAGTTCACGGCCAGGTTCGACGAGGTGTTCCACTCCGATGGCATCCGAGTGATCATGACGCCAGACCGATCTCCTCGAGCCGATGCCGACGCAGAGCACGGGGTGAGGATCGTTCGGACTGAATGCCTCGGCTGGATGCTCATTCTTGGCGGTGGCCGCCTCGAACAAGTCCTTTGCCAGTGAGGCAGCCACGACCAGCGACAGCGCCCGCACCGTGGCATCGATCTCGAGATGCCCACCGGTGGGGTCGGTCCCACTCCCCCCGTCGCACCACATCAACGGTCACTACGTGCTGGGCGGCCTCATCCCCAAGTACCACCCCGGTGGCCGCGTAGCCAACTCGCTTCCGGGCATGGCAGCTCATGTGACTGACGATATGCAGTTGGAACCATCGGGGCGATTTGCCACAGAGAATACGCTGCCGCTTCCCCAACGGCCGACATGGTCGCCCGTTTCCGGCAAGGCGTGTCCCAAAACACGCAGTCGGCTGGCCCATCGCGACATCGAAGCACCGAGATATGTTTCCAACTCCGGGATTGGGGGACGCAATGGACATGCGGGTGTGCTTCGCCAACGCACATTCGCGCTGGCAACGGGGATCGAATGAGAACCAGATCCTCCGGTCCGATCTGGTTGACCAAGGGCAGCCGCCTGGACGAGGTCACACCCGATGAGCTTGCCGCCGTCACCAGCGTCCTCAATCATTCCGCCCTACCGCATGTTCCGCTTGGAGACATCAGCGGAGCGCTACGCTGCGGCCGCGTACGCTGACCGGTAGAACTTGCCGTCCCCCTCGAAGGCAGCCCACCCCGGGCAGGAGGCATATGGCCATCAACAGCGATGACGACCGGGCCCGTTCCGGGGCACTGAGCGGGTACGAGCGCCGCTTGCTCGGCGCTCTGTGCGACGCTCTGCTGCCCCCAGGTGGCGCCATCCCACCAGGTGCGGCGGACTTGGGTATCGCCGGGGACATAGAAGCCCTCCTCGGGAGCTTGCGCGGCCAGCCCCGCTGGTTGGTGAGGGCGATGCTGTTCGGCTTCGACCTGACTTCGTTGCTGGGGCGCCCGCCTGGGCTGTTCCACCGGCTGGACGCCGAGCGCCGGTACCGATGGGTGGAGGCCAGCCGCAGCTCCCGCTTCCGGCCGCGGCGCGAAGCCCTGGCCGGGCTCGAAGCTCTGGTACAGATCGCGTACGCCTCCCATCCACAGGTAGCGGCGCTCATAGGCTACGACGGCCAACCGCTGGTAGCCCTGGGTCCTGCCGGGCCGCCTCCGCCTGTCGACCTGCCCGTGATCAAGTACCCCGAGGTGACCGACGCCAGGATCGTCGCCGACGTGGTAGTGGTGGGATCCGGTGCGGGCGGAGCTGTCGCAGCCGACACGCTCGCTCGATCGGGACTCGACGTGGTGGTGCTGGAGGAGGGCCCGCCTATCCACCGCGCCGACATCGTGGGCCACCGGCCTGCAGAGCGCCTCTTCGAGTTCTACCGTGACGGGGGTCTGACCTTCACCGTCGGCAATCCTGTGATATCGCTCCCGATGGGCCGTGCCGTGGGGGGGACGACTGTTGTCAACTCGGGCACCTGCTTCCGCACGCCGGATGCCGTGCTGGCATCGTGGGCGGCAACGGGGATTCCCGGCGTGAGTCCCGAAGCGATGGAATCCTGGTTCGAGGCGGTGGAGGATGTTCTCGGCGTCCAGCCTGTGCCCGAGGAGGTTCTCGGCGCCAACGGCGAGGTCATGCGTCGGGGTGCCGGGCGGCTCGGGCTCTCAGGTGGCCCGATCCGCCGGAACATCAAGGGATGTCATGGCCACGGCGTGTGCGCGTTCGGCTGCCCGGTCGATGCCAAGCAGGCAATGCACCTGAGCTACCTGCCGCGTGCGGCTGCTGCGGGCGCGAGGGTGTTCTCGGGGACCAGAGTGCGCAAGATCCGGCTCGAAGCCGGGCGTGCTGCCGGTGTCGTAGCAGACGTGCTCGATCCGCAGACGGGCCGCAGACGCGGCACGCTCCATGTGGATGCCCGCGCCACGGTGCTCGCCGCAGGCGCGGCCTTCAGCCCGGTCCTCCTCGCACGCCAGCACCTTGCACGCTCCTCGCGCCAGCTCGGACGCAACCTGGTCATCCACCCCGGGGCCGGGACGACCGCCCGATTCGACGAACCCCTCAGGGCGTGGCGAGGGACGATGCAGAGCTACTACGTGGACGAGCAGCTCTCCGCTGGCGTACTGCTCGAGGCGACCTTTCCGCCGCCGGGTCTCGGCTATTCGGCAGGCTCCTTGCCCGGGTGGGGGCGCGACAAATCGCTCTTTGCCCTCTATCCCCATATGGCCTCCTGCGGTTCGATCATCGGCGATGCCGGGGTGGGACGGGTGCGCCCGTTCGGGAGGACTGGGGTTTCCATCCGATACAACCTCACCCGTGGGGATGCAGCGAAGGTCTTGGAGGGAATAGCGATGGCGGCCGAGATCTTCTTCGCCGCGGGTGCGGCCGAGGTCTACCCGATGTTGCCGGGGCTTGGCTCCCTGCGTTCCGCTGCTGAGGTCCGATATGTGCGCGAGGGTCGTTGGCGCCCCTCGGACCTTCACCTGTCTGCCTACCACCCGATGGGCAGCGCACGGATGGGCTCCGATCCGTCGAATTCGGTGGTCGACCCCTTTGGGCACGTATGGGACGTGCCGGACCTCTTCGTGTTCGACGCCTCGGTGCTACCGTCCTCGTGCCATGTGAACCCGCAGATCACGATCATGGCGCTCGTGGCACGCATGGCAGCACGCCTGGCGGACAGCCTCTCGTGAGTGGCCCGACTCGCGGCAGGGTAGCCCGCGGCGATCCGGCCCCTGAGGCCCTCGTGGTGGTGAATCCGGCTGCCGGCGGGTCCCCCCTGGCTGTCGCCGGCAAGGTCGCAGAGCAACTGGTGTGCGAGGGCTTCGCACCGAGGCTCCTCACCACGGCACATCGAGGTGAGGCGGTCGGGGCCGTCTCCGAGGCGGTCGCGAATGATCCGGAGGGCGGACGGGGCCCTGCCCTGGTGCTGGCCGTGGGCGGAGATGGGACGGTTCGTGAAGTGGTCGAGGGGATTGCACGCGGGACCGGTAATTGGCCGGGCGCGGGACGTGCCGGCCAACCCCACGGCCGGCAGGCGCCGGCACTATTCGTGGTGCCGGGAGGCACGGGCAACTCCTTCTACCGAGCGTTGTTCGCAGATGTGCCGGTGAAGGACGCACTGGGGATGGTCCTGGGCCCGGAGCATTCCGGGGCGCGACTGCGCCGGCTGGATCTCGGACGCCTGGTGGAACTTGACCAGGCCGTAGTGCTGGGTGCGAGCGCGGGTTTCCTGGCCAGCGTGCTCGATGCGGCTCAACGCACGCCCGAGGTCCTCGGCCGGCGGCGCTACGAGCAGGCCGCACTCGAACTGATCGGCCACCCGGATGACCTGGGCACCGATGTGCGCGTGCTGGTCGACGACGAGCTACTGGTCACGGGGCGTCTCCTTCTCGTGGCCCTGGGTGGTGCACGACACCGCGGAGGCTCGTTCGAGTTGCTGCCGGGTTCGGTGCTGGACGATGGGCTGTTCGACGTCTGTGCGATCGGGATGCCCTCGCCGGCACGGTTCGGGGAACTCTTCGAGGCGGTTGCGGGCGGGTGCCATCTGGGGGAACCGGAGGTGATCTATGCGAGGGGACGCAAGGTGGTCATCGTGGCCGCCGGGGACGAGGCCGTGCCGGTCGAGTACGACGGAGACCTCATGGCCGGGGCACTGCCCCCGGGCCGGTCGGTCACCTTCGAAGTCATCGGCGGGGCGCTGGCAGCGTGGGCCGGTGATCCACCACCGGCGGGTTGAGTCGGCAACGGCAGTTAGACGGCCTTGCCGGGGCGCCCTCGGCCGGTCGGGCTCAGACGACGCCCGGCTCGCGATGTCGTCGAGCGACACGCCAACGGCATGGTGGACGAAGCCCGATTCACTCGATTCCTTTCCAGAAGCCGCCAGCTCACGGATCGCCTCGAGCTGCTCGTCTTCGAGCGTGTGCGCCTACCCTGTTGCGATGCCATCCACCTGGCGCTTAGATGCGTAACGCGCCCTCGCTCTAACACGATGAAGCCAACCGCAAGGCTCACGGCGCGGCTTGAACGCCCAGCTTGGACCGCGCTCAGACGGTGGTGAGAGCTGAGGCCAGCGCGCCGGCCAGCTCGTCCGCTCGGAGGTCTTCGAGATGTTCGAGCGCGTCGACAACCTCCCTGCTCCCACCGGTGCCGAGGAACTTGCCGCGCGCCAGAGTGGGATGGTCTCGTCGTGTGGATGGCCCTGACGCGCCTATTGGCGTCGTGACGCTACGGCGCAGCGTGCGACCGCCCGTGAGCCGGACTTCCAGCATCGCTCCGATCTCTTTCGTGGCGTGCTCGAAGGAGGCCACCGGCCGGCCGGCCGCCCGAAGCAGCACGGCTGCATCCTCCTCGCCTCCAAGGCGGGCCAGCCAGGCCGACGCACGCGGGCCGGCCTGACGGAGCGCTTCGCCCAGCGGAGCTGTCGCGAGCACGGCACGACGGGTGAGGTCGGGATCGTGTTCGACGCGTACCCTCTTGGCCAGGTCCCACACCACCGGATCGTCGAGCCGCGGCGATGCCAGGTCGGCAGGGGTGAAGGCGCCGCTAAGAAGGGTCACGGCGACGGGGTAGGGCACGGAGAACTGGAGCGCGCTGGCGGGGGATGCGGGCCCATTGACGTAGCTGCGGCTACGGATGTCCATGCCGTAGGTGAACAAAGAGCACCTCACGATGATCTGCTCAACGGCACTGGCCAGCGACCCGACGGGGACCTGGTCAGCGGTCACGCCGCCGTGCGGATCGTCGTGGGGGCCACCACGCAGTGCCGCCTCGATGTCGCCGTGGAGCTGGACTGCGGCGTCGAGGGTGCTGTCGAGGTAGGCACATGCAGGGTAGAGCTTTATGGACAGCGTCTCGGTGTGCCAGCGTGACCCTAGGGACTCCACCACCGCATCAGGGAGAGGGACGTCTGCAAAGGTGGCGAGCAAGCCGTCGGGGTGCTCCAGTATGTCGACGGCCCCGCTGAGGCCCGCAGCGGAGCCGTCGCACGCGTCCAGACCGGCACGGATCCCCACCGCTGCAGTCAGTACCTTGCCGTCGCCGCCGAAGAACGCAGGCGCCAGGGAGTGCGGCGGTAGGGAACAGGCCAGGGCCAACGCTGCAGAGGTTTGTTCGGCGGACGCCCCCTGGGCTCGCATGCGTGCAACGGTGGCACCTACCAGGTGGCCGTAAGCGGCTGTCTGCCCGCGGAACGACCCGAGCGTTGCGCCGGCCACCACCCGGGAGGCGCACTCGTTCCCGGCCAGCACCGCTTCGAGGAAGCGCCTTCCGTCCAGACCAAGAAGCCTTGTGAAGGCGACCGGCACGCCGACCGTGGAGTGCGACACATGGCCCGCGTACAGGGTGTCGTCGTAGTCGAGCGCTATCGTGAGCGTCCCGAGGCAGAAAGCCGCTGCCTTGGCGTCCGATTGCAGGGGACTGCCGAACGCTTCCACCAGCCGCCGGCCGAGGGGATGCCCGAGGGTGGCGCGCGCTGCGGCAAGTTGGGAGAGCACCTGGCTCCGGGCGAAGGAGCGCACCCGCTCGGGGACATCTTCGAGGTGCATCCCTGTGGCAAACGCGCCCAGGCGCTCGGTAAGAGTCATCGAAGTGCCATCGTAGGGCCGCTGGGCAGAAAGGGCACCAAAACCCCGACTGGGTCGTGGACCGGGGCCGCCAAACCTACTCACCGCTACGCCGTGGTGATCGCGGCCGACCGCGGGCACATGGACGCAGCGTTGCCAGATGCGAGCGATCGCCGTGCTCTGAGAATTGAGCTGACACCTCTGATCGGAGCTTTCACTGGTTCACCGTGCCCCTGATGCCGGCCTGGCCACGCCGCCCCCACCATGCGAGCGACCTCGATACGGTCCGCGGCTCCACGATCGACGATTCCGATCGCGCCAAGGGCGATCGCTGCCAGTGCACCCCCCCGGCCGCGCCGATCGGTTCGACCAGATCTTCAACGAGGCGTGCAGGTGCCCGATATGGTTGGGACAGCGGTCCATTGGACCGACAGGCGAGCTCCGTTACCCTTCAGGAGGCGGATGTGGCACGACGGCTGCCTCGCGGAGGGCCCGCTGCTGGTCACGAGCGGCCGCCGGTCGAAGGCCGGTGAGAGTGGACGAAGGAGGTCCGTCGATGAGCACCGGGCTCGAGTTCACCGAGGTGATGGTCGGCAGGTGGCGAAGGGCGGGCGACACCGTCGACCGCCCGTTCCGCTTCGATGCCCGAGTGGAGACCCCCAAGCTGCCGTCGCTGCTCGGTACCGTCGTCGGCGACCTCACCGGCACACTGATCGCCGAGGGGTTGGCGTCGGGGACGCCGATCACCGGCACGCTCGAGGTCTCCCCCCTCCGCAACCGCCGCCTGCGCTACATGTTCACCACGTTGGCCGACGATGGTCGCCGCTACCGTTTCGACGGCTGTAAGACCATTCGAGGGGTGCGCCTCCTGCGGTCGTGGACCACGCTGCCCGGCACCGTCTACGACGACGACGGCGAGGTAGTGGGCACCGCCCTTACCCGGTTCCCGTTCGAGACCACGCTGTCGTTCGTCGCTGGCTTCCGGCTGCGTCGGCACGACACCGGCCTCGAGGCGCGGCGATGGTCGGGCCGGCCCGGACGGCTCGAGGTCTGGTATGACACGCTCACCGACCCGCGCACCGGCACGGGGCTCTGGCTGCACCACGAGCTGTGCGCCCCGAGCGACGGCAGCGCCCCGAGCGGGTACGGCTGGCTGGCCTTGTTCCCCCCTGATGGCCCCCCTGAGATGGTCCGGTTCGGTCCCGATCCGCTCGGCGAGGGGCCGTGGTTCGCTGCAGGCAACGTAGTGGCCGAGCCCGGACACCGCTCGGGCAAGACGGGCGGCGCGACCTGGGAACTGACCTACGAGGACGACCGCCCGCCCCTCTACACGTTCCCACGGGCGGCGTGGCGGCGCGAGCTGCTCCCCGCCGCCCAGATCGTCCCGGCGCCGACCGCGTCGTTCCGGGGCACGGTCACCGTGGGCGGGCGCACCCTGGACCTCGACGGAGCGCCTGGAGGCGCGGCCCACATCTACGGGCACGGCAACGCCGAGCGATGGGGTTGGCTGCATGCCGACCTCGGCGACGGGGACGTGCTCGAGGTGGTGGCCGCGGTGTCGCGCCGTCCCGGCCTGCGTCGGCTGCCGCCTTTGCCGTTCGTGCGTCTACGTGTCGACACCGTCGACTGGCCCAGATTTGGGCTGTTCGCCGCCCTCGGCGCCTCGGCGCACCTCGGGCTCCCCGACTGGGACGTCACCGTCCGCTCCGGACTCCGCCGCCTGCGGGTGAGGGTCGCCCAGCCCGCCGACCGCAGCGTGGCGGTCGAGTACCACGACCCCGACGGCGCCCCGGCCACCTGTACGAACAGCGAGCGGGCCGACGCGGAGATCGTGCTCGAGCGCCGGACCGCGCGCGGCTGGGCGGTCGAACGGCGCTGGACACTCACGGGCACGGCCCACGCCGAGATCGGGAGCAGGCCGTGATCGGACGCCGCCCCGCGGCCGCCGACGTGGTGAAGGGCGCCACAATGTCGATCGGGACCCTGAACTGGAAGTTCGCGGCGGCCTTCAGCATCATCCGGTGAGGCCATCTCCCTGCCCTACTTCGGCTTGTGTCGCATCCTCGGCCTCTTCTTGTCGTGCCGACGGACCAAGTTGGACAGGGGCGTCGAGATCATGGTGCTCCGGCACCAGGTGCGTGTTCTCCAACGGCAGCTTCACGCACGTGTCCGCTATCGACCAGCAGATAGAGCGATCCTCGCGGCGCTCAGCCGGCTGCTGCATGGATCACGTTGGCGGTCCTTCGTGGTTACCCCCGACACGCTGCTGCGATGGCACCGGGAAGCGGCCAAGCACAAGTGGCGCAGATGGCGTAAGAAACGAGGCCCCGCCCGGCCGCCGATGAATGATGAGCTGGTCGATCTCATCGTTCGGCTCGGTCGGGAGAACCGGCGCCGGGGATGCATCCGCATCCAGGGTGAGCCGCGAAAACTCGGTATCCGCGTATCGGTCAGGTCGGTCAGCTCGGTCAGCTCGGTCAGCTCGGTCAGAAGGATCCTGGGTGGACATGGTCCCGGACCTGCTCCACGTCGAGGCCCGACTTGGACGGAGTTCCTGCGCTCCCGGGCGCACAGCGTGCTGGCCACAGACTTCTTCACCGTGGACACCGTGTCGCTCAAGCAGCTCTACGTGCTCTTCGTCATCGAGCTGCCGAGCCGGGAGGTGCACATCCTCGGTATCACTGACCATCCGACCGGTGCGTTCGTCACCCAGATTGCTCGCAACCTGGTCGGTGATCTCGTAGACCGAGGGCGCTCCGTCAAGTTCCTCATCCGGGACCGGGACACCAAGTTCACCGCTCACTTCGACGAGATGTTCCGCTCCGAGGGCATTCGGATGATCAAGACATCCGTCCGATCGCCTCGGGCCAACGCGCTCGCGGAACGCTGGGTGAGGACGGTTCGCACCGAATGCCTCAACGTGCTGCTCGTTCTGGGCCATGGCCATCTCGAACACGTCCTTCGGGACTACGTCGGTCGCTACAACCAACAGCGGCCCCGTCGTGGCATCGACCTTCAAGTGCCCACCGGAGGAGGGATCGCCGCCACTCCCCCGTCGCTCCAGGCCCGTCGCCACGACGTGCTCGGCGGCCTCATTCACAAGTACTGCCCGATAGCCGCGTAGCCAGACCGGTGCCTGGGGAACAGCATCCAGCGCCGTCGATCGGAACATCAAAGCCGCGATGAGGCTTCGAGCCACCATCGAGCGGCGCGATCGACATCTTGGTGCCTTTCACCTCATTGAGAACTTGGCACCCTTCAGCTCACGACTCGGACAGCATCAGGCTTGTCAGCTGAGTCTCCTAGAAGCCGATCCATAGCCTCAACCTCGAGTGGCCGAGCGAAGAGGAACCCTTGTCCGTTATCGACCTGCTCTGCTCTGAGCCGCATCAGTTGATCGTTGTTCTCAATACCCTCGGCGATGGTCTCGAGTCCGAGCACCTTGCCCAGTTGGACCAGCGTGTGGACGATTGCCGCGGACTCGGACGAGTCGGCAATCCCCGAGACGAACGACTCGTCGATCTTCAACACGTCGATCGGGAACTGTCGCAGGTAGGCGAGCGACGAGTAGCCGGTGCCGAAGTCGTCAATGGCGATGCGCACCCCGATGGCTTTCAACAGTTTGAGGCGGGCGAGGGTGGCTTGGACATCATGCATCAAGGCCGTCTCGGTGAGCTCCAAAATCAGCATTCCGGGACCAAAGTCGCTCGCCGTGAGTGCGCCATGGACGTCGTCGACGATCCGGTCCCGCTCGAGCTGTACGGCCGAGACGTTGACTGACACCGTGAGCCGATGGCCACGGCTCTGCCACACGGCACCTTGTCGACACGCGGCTCCGAGCACCCACTGACCGACCGGAACGATCAGGCCGCTCGATTCGAGCGCAGGTATGAATCGGTCGGGCCGCACGATGCCCCGTTCCGGATGGCGCCAGCGTATGAGCGCCTCAACCCCGGTGATGGCTCCCGTGGAAAGATCGACGGTTGGCTCGTAGAGTAGGAAGAACTGGTCGTTCTCGAGAGCACGATGCAGATCCACTTCGAGATGCCGATGATCGTCTACGGATTCCTGCATCGAGTGAGAAAAGAGCACGGCGCACCTCTTGCCGGCGGCTTTGGCCTGGTACAGGGCGATGTCAGCATCTCGCAGCAGCTCTTCGGGCATTGAGCGGTCGCCCTCGGCGATGCCGATACTGGCGGTCACCGCTAACGGGACTTCGCTGCTGGGGATCTCAAATGGGGTACCCAGGACGTCAAGGATCCGATCCGCAACCACCTCTGTACCTGCTGCAAGGGAGGCGCCTTCGACCAGTACGACGAACTCGTCACCACCAAGGCGTCCTACCGTGTCTCCTTCACGAAGCGCACTGGTCAACCTGGATCCGACCCCGGCGAGCAGCTCATCACCTGCATTGTGGCCCAAGGTGTCGTTGATGTCCTTGAAGTTGTCGAGGTCCAAGAACATTGCCGCCACAGGGGTGTGCTCTCGTCGGGCCCGTGCCAGCATCTGGCCGGTCCGATCGAGGATCAAGGCCCGATTTGGAAGTCCGGTGAGCGAGTCATGGAACGCCTGGTGGTGGAGTTGGTCGGTGCGCTCATGCACCAGCTGCACGGCGCGTGACCGGCTGGTCCCCAGCACGTAGATCAGCATTCCCAGTAAGAGGCTGAACACCAGGCCGCCCAGTAGAAGTGAAAGTGCGTTCCGATTGGCGAGCACACCGCCTTCGGTCACCGCGCCGAATACCTGGACGCTCCATCCGTTGTGGAGGTCGATCGTCGTCGATTGCGCTCCTTTGGGCGCAGAGCCGGCCTTGAAGGTGACCTTGGAGGAGCCGTTTGCGTAGCGGAAGGCCACCGCGGTGGCCGGTTTGCCCTGCAGCGCGGTGGCCAGGACGACGCTCGGGAGGACCTGCGTACCCGTCCATCCGATAAACGTGTCACGACGGGCCTGGACCGTCGCCGGCACATCGCCACCTTGGTAGATGGGCGTGCCCACGATCAGCTCCGCGCTCATTCCCACTCCGGACGGCAGGTAGGCGCCCCGGCCGGAGTCGCGGGCATTCATGAGGCCCTGATCCAGAACGGTATCGCAATAGTCGGTGCCGGCCGGTATGGAGAGTAGCGCGGCCCGTTGCTGCGACACCGTGATCAAGCAGTAGTAGGGACGGGTCCCCGCCGGGGTGACCTGAAAGGTCCCGCCAGGGCCCAAGGGGCCCGACGGATCAGCCTCGGCGCGTGCCGCGAAAGCACTCAGCTGTGGCGCCGGGACCATCTCCAATTCGGCGATGCCTTGAAGCTCTGGGTACCGGTCGAAGGCACGAACCGAGTCCGTCCACTGGAGGAACTCGGCTTGGGTTGCCTGTTGGTTTCCGACAAAGAAGGCGCCGGCACTTACGGCAAGGTCCTGCTCATGTTGGATGGCCAGCTTCAGCGTCGAGGCGATCTCCTCAGATGAGGTGATGAACGTCTGGTGAGACCTCTGGCCGTCGCTCCGAGCCATCACCCAGGCCCCGAGGACCGAGCCGATGGCACCCAGGAGGACGACCACTGTGGCCGCCGTCAACCAGAGGTACCGTCGCGAGCTCATTGGCTCGACCGCTCTTCGACTCGTTCTCGTGACATCATGCGCCGAGCTCAATCCGGATGGTCGTTGGGCGACGTGGTGGCATCTGGCACGGCTGCTGCGCAGTGCCTGCGCAGCAGGAGGAATGCGGCGAAACTGACGATGACCGAGTAGTGAGCATGGTCGCTCCTCTAGCAACTCCCGAGACAACCGGCCGTCTTCGATGACCGAATCGCGGGGTCAAACCCAACCCCCGCAGCCAGAACTATCGGCATCCCTTGGGTCACGCGTCAATCATCGACCGACTGGGACCCTCACTTGAACAGTTTCCCCGCTTGACCAGCCAGAATCTGCCCTCCTCGAGCCACGTTCCGCCGAATGACCAGGCCCGTCGAGGTGTCGCGGAGCACGCTATGGAGCTCTTCTCGATCAGGCGTGCGATGGCGTTCCCCCCGGTGACCGGCCTACAGGCATCATTCCTGAGGACTCTGAGCTTCCTCCCGGTTCGACCTGCCCCAACAATCGTGATCCAGCTCGTCTCGCAATTGTGCGACCAGCTCCAAGGATTGGCCTCCTGATCCAACGTGCCAAGGGACAACAGACCAGGCGGAACCGAACGGGACGGGCACAGACTCTCCGAGACACTCTCCTGGTGAAGCCATTCAGAGCAGTGGGCTGAATGAATCCGGAGCACTTGGGATATGCCCTCACCGAGGTCTGCCCCATGGGGGTCACCATTGACCGCGCCTTCGGCATCGGCGGGGACAGCCTCTTCCGGAAGGCCGGCCACACCCATCCAACTCACGGCCGGCGGTCCAACAGCCTGTACGTCACCGCACCCGAGAACCCGAGGCAGGAGGTCGGCCGCAACGCAGAGGCCAGAAACAGCGATACACCCTCCGCTCCCTCGTCGACGCCATGTCTCAAACCCGGAAGCAGTCCATGGTCCAGGGCCGCCCGCCGTCATGGCCAGCCCTGTCCGTTCAAGTCGGCCGATCAATTGGTCGACAACCGTACATCAGGCCATATGAAGGGCAGGGGACTGGAATGGCACGTACGACTGCCGCGGGTTCCGAAAACAACGGACCGACAGGACCCTGGTCGACAGGGGGACCCAACTCAGCGAGCGGAGCTCAATCTTCGCGGCGCAGGGTCAACCCCACCTATCTGGCCTACCTGATCGGCCCTGTGGCCTTGGTGACAATCCTTCTTCTGATGCGATTCGGCGTGGTGGCTCGCGAATCGGCTTGGCTATGGGTGGCGATCTTCATAGCGGTTCCTTTGGCCGGTCTCTTGGGCGATCACCTCTACAGCAGGCGCCCGTCCCAATTGCGGCTCAATGCACGGGTCGCGGTCCAGGCCGCTGGGGTGACGATGGTCATCTACCTGACCGGATGGGGGCCTGTGTTAGTCGGGGCCTTTGCCTTTCTGGCCCTCGAGAACGTCGCCCGTGGCGGATCGCGGGTGTGGCGCATCACCGCGTTCTGGAGTCTGGTGGGAATCGCTGTTGGCCAAGCGGCGATTTGGCAAGGATGGGCGCCGTCGATCCTGTCAGCATCGCAGGCCAACGCCTTGGCACTGATGGGTGCCTTCGTCCTGTTCTTCATCATCCGCATGGCGGGTGCGACCATGGAGCAGAAGGAAGACGCCGAGGCAACGATGCGCATGAGCGAAGACCGATTTCGCTCCTTGATCCAGAACTCTTCCGACGCGACTCTCGTGATCGACGACCAAGGGCTCTGCACCTATGTAAGCCCTGCAGTCAGGGAGCTCCTGGGATTCGAACCGAGCGAACTCGTCGGCCGGCGCGCCACCGACTTTGTCCACCCTGACGACCGTGACCGCGTGAGGGATCGGCTGGGGCCGGAGTTCCAGTTCTCCCCCGAAACGGTATTCATACAGTTTCGCATGGAACGAAAGGATGGTGCCTGGCGTGACGTGGAGGCTGTCGTCACCAACCAACGGGACCGGCCTTCGGTCGCCGGCTATGTCGCCAACGTGCGCGACACCACCGAGCGCAAGGAGTTCGAGGCGCTCTTGGCGCACCGGGCACTGCATGACCCGCTCACTGGCTTGGCCAATCGCCAGTTGATCCTTGATCGGGCCGAGCAGATGTTGGTTCGGTCCCGGCGGGTCTGCGATCCAGTGGCTGCCTACTTCATCGACCTCGACAATTTCAAGGACGCCAATGACTCGCTGGGCCACGAAGCCGGCGACAAGCTATTGCAAGCGGTTGCTGGTCGATTCAACGGGTTGCTACGGGCCAGTGACACTGTGGGCCGTCTGGGTGGCGATGAGTTCGTCATCTTAACCGAAGGTGTCCCCCTGGCTGCTGGGCCCACCGTAGTTGCCGAGCGAATCCGAGAGGTCCTGCGCAGTCCCTTCCACGTCGAAGGCTTCGAGGGCCTTCCCATCACCGTGACCGCCAGCATCGGCATCGCCACCGGCGATCGGCCTTCGGCCCAGGAACTCCTTCGAGATGCCGACATTGCGCTCTATCGGGCCAAGGCCGTGGGCAGGGACAATTGCGTGCTGTTCGAGCCGACGATGAAGTCGGCTGCAGTTGGTCGCCTCGAGCTCAAGTCAGACCTCGATTCGGCGCTCGCCAACGATCAGTTCTTCCTTCTCTACCAGCCCATCTTCGACCTTGACAGTGTTCATATCCGAGGCGTCGAAGCTCTGCTGCGATGGCAGCATCCGACTCGCGGTGTCATTTCGCCGGACGACTTCATCCCCGTTCTGGAGGACAGTGGGCAGATCATCGAAGTTGGTCGCTGGGTGCTGAACCAAGCCTGTGGTCAAGCGGCATCTTGGTGCCGTCAGGGACATCGGACGACTGTGTCCGTGAACGTGTCCATGCGCCAGCTCGAGAGCGCGATGTTGGTCGGACACGTTGAAGAAGCACTCGCAGCAAGCAGCCTCGCGCCCAGTTCACTGATCATTGAAGTCACTGAGTCAACGCTCATGCGAGATGCGCATGCCACGGTGTCCCGCCTAAGAAGGCTCAAGGAAATCGGCGTCATGATTGCCATCGATGACTTTGGCACGGGTTACTCGTCTCTCGCCTATCTACGTCAATTCCCAGTTGATGTGCTCAAGATCGATAGATCGTTCATTGCTGAGATGGATGGCGCTCCAGATGCTGCTGCCCTCGTTCACACGTTGGTCGAACTCGGCCGAACTCTTGGACTTAGGACCATCGCCGAAGGCATCGAGGAACATTCGCAGCTAGAGGGATTACGAGACGAACAGTGCGACAGTGGACAAGGATTCATCTTCTCTCGGCCGGTGGAGCCGGCCGCGATCGAGGCTCTCCTCTCTCAATCGGACACTGATGCAGCCGCTTCCCTGATCAGCGTCAGCGAGGAGATGAAGAACCCGGCAATCT
>CABECS010000289.1_pt1 | contig 16395 bp, 16 predicted proteins | sample 3132881 | NCBI WGS metagenome assembly CABECS01 (sample SAMEA5534328, study PRJEB31848) | metagenome | biome: tundra; feature: field; material: soil | place: USA | collected 2013-05 | depth 0.15 m
GCGTCGGTGCGGAACTCCTTCGGGTATCTCCCTCGCCGCCGGCCCGGCGTCGGTCTGTCTTCGGTCACTACTGGCATGACTACCTCCTATTCGAGGTGTCCGGCCAGTGGGGGGATGCTCAGCCCATGATCACGTTGTGAACAGTCGCCACCATCGGCTCCTTGAGGCCGACGCCGAGCTCGGTGAGGATTGGCATCAAAGTCGGTCCGAAGGCGTCAAAGTCCTCCTGTGATTCCCAAATATCGAAAACCTGGATGGCACCGTTCGATTCCAAAGCACAGTGGTAGGTGCGCCCTTTTGGCTTGCCTGCTCCTGCCGCCTCCAGTTGCTTGATCGCGCTGCTGTACTTGTCAGGCGTGAATCCTTCGTGCACGAAATAGATCCCAAGGGCCATGATGCACCGCCTCTCTGCGTACTCGACGCAACGTTGATGCTTTGGCCAATCCCCTTTGGACTTGGCCCACTCGGACCATAGTTCTCAGCGAGTATCGAATGTCGACCGGTCTGGTGGAGACGGACTTGTGGCCCGATGCCCCCGATCACCGGGACGGTGGGACACCCGGAGGGCGTGGGCAGCGCCGGGCCACCATGTCGCAATTTTGGCACATTGGGGTCAGGCCGCCCGACCCGAAAACCCTACCCGAGCAGCTTCTTTGCGATCACCACCCGCTGGATCTGGTTGGTGCCCTCGTAGATCTGGGTGTACTTCATATAGTCTCTATACTCCCTGGTCAGAGAGTTGTGTTCGCCAGGAATTTTTGCTCGTTCACCAGGAATAGCCATTGCCTGCCGCCTATGAAGTCGATTCCTGGCAAAGGTGAGTGCGGCGTTAGGAGCAGTCGCTACGGTCTGCGCATGTCCACTACGAAGCAGTATGTTCCGCTCCCCGCTCCCCCGCTCGGTCGCAACTGGACCGACGCAGATGTATGTGCGTTCCACGGCTTCAGCTCCATTGAGTTGCTCATGAAGATGCGAACGCCGGAAGAGTGCGGTGTTCAGACCGTTGCGAGTCGACCTGGTGCGCTGCGAGGGGACCGCTGTTGCATGTAGCCGGTGAATGATCGTGACTGCCCACTGTGCATTAGTGGATCGTCGACTGCTACTCCTTGCGTTACTACGCACGGCGTACTATAACTAGTGCATGGGCAAGGCAAAAAGAGCAATCGGACTTCGTCGAGAGAACGACCCACCGCTGCTGATCCTCACGAGTCTCGCTGAGGGACCGAAGCACGGCTACGCGTTGTCCCAAGACATCGAACAGTTCGCTGGGGTCCAGCTCAGTCCCGGCGCCTTGTACGGCGCCATTGCTCGCCTGGAGGAACGTGGTCTGATTGAGGCTCTTCCCGAGGTCGACCGTCGTCGCCCCTTCCGGGTGACCGCTGCCGGGTCCGCCGAGCTCAGCGAGGCCTTGCGCGAGATGCGTCGGATCGTGGACGTCGGCACACATCGATTGGGGCTCTTGAACGGACGACTGGCGTGATGCCCCAGGACACCGATCGGTCGAACGACCTGACCTGGTATCCCCGGTCATGGCGCGATCGATACGGCGACGACTTCGCTCTATATCTCCAGGACCGCTATGGGGACGACCCGCTCCCCATGTCAGCCCGGCTCTCGATGATGCGGTCCGGCACAACGGAGCGCTTGCGAGCCGGAGGGATCATCGGAACGGCGGTTGACCCGGACATTCGGGTCCGAGGCGCGTCACTTCTTGTGCTGTGTGCGTGGGGGATCTTCATCGTCGCCGGATCAGTGTTCGCCAAGTACACGGAGCATTGGCCGCTGGCCACACCCCAGGTCGACCGCTGGCTACCTGCTGCAGCCATGGGCGCCGTCCAGGTGGCCGCCGCCATCGGCGTCCTGATCCTCATCGTCGCCAGTGCCGTCACCCTGCCCTCGCTGTTCGAGCTCATGAGATCGGACGGCTGGAGATCGCTCTGGCCATCGGTCCGGCCAATGGTCCTCTCCGTGACGGCGGCAGGAGCAGTTTCGATCGGGATCGTCGTGTGGAACGAGCAGCTCGGTCCTACTACCAACACCCCGTTCGCTCTGAGAATTGCGGCAGTCCTGGCAGGGCTGGTGGTGGTCGGTGCCCTGGCCGTGTGTTGCGGGACGGTCGTCGCCACCGTGTACCGCCTTCGCCTCTCCCATCGGGCCACCCGGATCCTGGGCCTGCTCGCCCTGGTGATGGCGGTGGCACTCGCCGTCATCTTCGCCGGGGCCCTCACGTGGTGGATCTCCACCGCCATCCACGCGCCCTGGTTCTTCGGAAGTCTCGTTCCCCGTTCGCCAGGTACTCCTGCGCCACTCGTCATGATCGTGCTGGGCCTGACGATGCTGTCGGGACTTGTTCTGGCCGGGATCGGCACCATCCGCATCACCACGTTAATGAGCCGAGTCCGGGCGGCTGGTACACCGACGCCGTTCAGCTGACAGCGCGGATCGATGCAGTCTCCGCGCAGCCCCGCCTGCACTCCACCTCCGGATGGCCACGAGCAAAGGGAGTACATAAGCACGATCACCATCGACGAGGTTGCCCCTCCGAACGCCGCTGACAGCCAGTGGGCTGTCGAGACCCACGGGTTGACCAAACGGTTCAAGGACAACGTGGCCGTGGACGGGGTCGAGCTCCTCGTCCCCCGGGGGTGTGCCTTCGGCTACCTCGGGCCCAACGGCGCCGGAAAGACGACGCTCATCCGGGTACTGCTCGGACTGACCCACGCCGACGCAGGCTCGATGTCCCTGCTGAGCTACCCGGTCCCCCACCACCGCGACCAGGCGCTGGCCCGGATCGGCGCCATCGTCGACGAGCCCCGGTTCCACGGCCACCTCACCGGCCGCCAGAACCTCCACATCCTGGCGGCAGCTCGGGAGCCGGCGGCCCGGGGACGGATCGACGCCTCGCTCGAGCGGGTGGGCATGATCCAGCGGGCCGACGACAAGGTGTCCAAGTACTCGATGGGGATGCGCCAGCGCCTCGGCGTGGCCGCGTGTCTCCTGGGGGATCCCCAGCTGCTGATCCTCGACGAGCCCATGAACGGGCTCGACCCCGGCGGCATGCTTGAGATGCGCGAAATGATCACTTCCCTGGTGGCCGAGGGCCGCACGGTGGTCCTCTCGTCCCACCTGCTGGACGAGGTCGAGCGCACATGCGATGCCGTGGCCATCGTGGATCGGGGCAAGGTCATCCGCCAAGGCCCGATCGCCGGCCTGCTGGCGGGCTCCGCCTTCGATCTCCAGATCGACTGCTCCACCCCCGACCGGGCCGGCACGCTGCTGGCCGGCACGCAGTGGGGAACGGGGGTGGAGGTCGGCCCGGACGGGCTCCGTGTGAGTCTCGCCCCCGGCACCGAACGGGCGGTGGTGGCCGAGATGAACCGGCTCCTGGTCGAGGGTGGCGTCTCCGTCTACCGCCTACAGGAGGTCCACGCCTCGCTCGAGTCCTGGTTCCTCGAGGTCACGACGCGCCTGGGGGCAGGCCAATGACCATCTCCACCGTCGCCGACGCCCCGCCCCCCATTCCGGCCGCCCCGGACGCAGGTGGTCGAGTCACCGACCATCGCGGATCGTGGGTCCCCAACGGGGCCATGATCGCCACCCGGTTCATGGAGCTACGCAAACGCCGTGGCCTCATGGCGGCGCTGATCCTGGTGAACATCGGCATCCCCGTTGTGTTCCTCACCGTTCGACTCATCGCCCACGCCGTGGCCCCCCACTCCTACGGCCCGGCCGGCGGCTACGACATCTTCTCGTCCATGGTGGCCGGGGTGCTCTTCATCTTCGGCTTCATCGTGGCCGCCACCCTCGGCTGCACTGCGGGGTCGGTCGACCTGACCGAGGGCATGTTCCGCCACCTGGTGGTGACCGGCCGCTCGCGCCTTGCCCTGTACCTGGCGCGGATCCCGGCAGGGCTGGCCATCATCGTGCCGCTGGTGGCAGTGGGCTTCGCCTTCGTGTGTACCGTCTGCGTCCTGGCGGCACCGACCCAGCTCAGCTTCAACAACGTCAACGTGCCCGTCGGCCTGTCCAAACCCGCACTGGAGACGTGGGCCGCCGGCCATGTCGACGAGGTCATCTGCAACTTCGGGTTCAACATCGGACCCAACTCGGACCTGCTCCAGGTGGTCAACAGCGTCTCCTGTGGGGGCGGCAACGGCCCGTCCGTCAAGGTCGGCCCCGGCGCTCCCACCTCGACTCCGGTCTCCCGCGCCCAGGTGGAGGACGCAGCAAGGCAGATCGCGGCATTGAACTACACCAACTACTCCGGCCGCTTCCTGTCGCCGTCCAACTCGCTCATGGTGAAGTCCGGGCTGTGGATCGAGCTGTACGCGGCGGTCGGGTTCCTCATCGGCCTCGGCCTGTCCTCGCTGATGGGCCAGCGAACGGTCCCCGTGATCCTGTTGATCGTGCTCGAGATCGTGCTCACCCCACTGCTGTCGCACTCGCCCATCACCCACCTGATCAACCTGCAGCGAGCTCTCGTGGGCATCGCCGTGACCCACTTCGAACCCGGTGGGCTGCCATCCGTGTTCGGCGGCACCCACAACGGGGCGACCGGTATGGCGGGGGTGACCGAGTCCACCACGGTCGCTATCTGCGTCGTCGTGGGATGGATCATCGTGTGGACCGCACTTGGTGCGTGGCGGATGGTGAAACGGGACGCCTGACCACCTCGTGGTGCGCAGCAGGCTGGCGGGTGTGGTCACTTCTTTCGCGGGAGCCACATCGCCGGGAGGGGGCAATCATCGACTGCCCCTGCCGAATCCTCTTTGAGTCAAGAGGGAGTTTTCGGGGTCTTCTGGGCGCGACGGGTCCACGTGCCCTCGAGGGCGCAGATGCCTAAGGTTTGGTGGGTCCGGGAGTGACTTCGCCGAAGAGCCGGCCGCCAGGGTGCAGAGCCGACCACGCAGGCCACGAGTCGTTCCCGCTTGTCCTCCCGGACCCTTACCTGGTGGCGTCGACGAGGGGGTCTGCTGCAGGTCAGGATGTCAACCAAACCTGCAGCAGACCCGAGGGTCCCGTAGATTCACCATGCCCGCAGCCCCTGACGACAGATTCAGGCCACTCTGATCACGAGTCAGTAGCCGCCCGACAGAGTGCCCGGATGGCCTCGGATCGCCCTGGACACCCCTCCAGTTTGCCGAAAGTGATCGCCAGGAATGATCTATTGATTCCTGGCGCACAGAGAACCAGGTTGGGGGGTCGGTTCACGAGCAAGAGATCACCCCAAGAAAGGCACCCTGACCTGGGCTTATATTCTATCCCAGGAGCTTCTTGGCGATGACCACCCGCTGGATCTGGTTGGTGCCCTCGTAGATCTGGGTGCTCGGGTCTGGGGGTCCAGCAGGTCGCCCCCAGTGCGCTGACCTGCGGCTATTCCGGAGCGAGTCGTGCTGGATCCACCCAGTTGCGCTGAGTTGTAGGGATAAAGTAGGGATGGAATCGGTCCTCGGAACGAGGAACCACGGTGCTCAGCGCTCGACCTCTTTCACTGTCTGCTCGGCGATTCGCACCATGCGGGCAGCGGCGGTGACCGCCCCCTTCGCTTCGGTTGCAGAGATCGGTTCGGGGTCGTACTCCGCCCGGTTCTTCAGCGGCAGGAGTCGGCGGAGGTGAGGAGCTGCCTTCCGTCCCTCTTCGCCACCGACCTTCTCCAGGTGAGCCGGGGCCTGCGAGTGTTCTCCCTTCCAGACCACCGCTGCCCGGGCTGCCGTAATGGCGTCCGCGGCACCGATGCCAGCTTGGACCGCGTTCCCAGCCGCGGCCACACGGTTCCCGAGCTCGAGCGAGTCCTGGGCGGCCCGAAGAAACTCCCGGGCCTTGTCCAGATAGGCACGGGCATCGGCAGCCGATGCAGCCCGAGTCTGGGTCTGACGGCGAGCGGGTGTCATCACGCAGCCCGGAACCCGGAGGGAATGTCGCCGACCAGTACGACTCCCTCCTCCACGATCGTCCGCCACGGTTCCCTCTCGCGACGGACCAGACTCGACAACTCGACCATGGTGACGTCGAGCAGATTGACCGGGTTGCCGGCGATCCAGGACGCCCGATCGGTCCACAGGCCGAGCGCTGTCGTCCACCGTCCGTCATCAACCTTTGGTCCGAGAGGCCGTACGGCCAGCACGTCGATGTCGCTGTTCTCGTTTGCATCACCACGGGCGAAGGAACCGAACACGACGAGACACGCCGGGGCCGGCCGGATCTTCCTCGCCTCCCCCGCCAACCGCGCCAACACCCCGCGTTGGAGATCTGCCAGCGCTAGCACTGCCCGTGCCGCCTCGTTATCCCTGATGAGGCGCACCAGACCCGCGGATCCCACGTCCCGGCGTTCCACGAGCCCCAGGCGCACGAGGCGGTTCAGCACGACAGTGGTCTGATTGGCGCTCACGCCTGCCAATTCGGCGACCGCCCGCATGGTCAGCTCCGCTTCGGTCCGAGCCAAGACGGTCAGCACGCGCCCCTGTGCGCCCGGAATCACCGCCTCAACAGGATCTCTGAAGTCCATAAACTAAGTATCGCATTTTTTCGCACACATGTGCGATTTACTGTGAGTAGTTCGCATCACAGCCGACCAGAGTGGTGCACCCAGAGCGTGGGACTCAGGCATCTCCCCACGAGCTGCGTCGCTTGAACAGCGCCTTGCGCGCCGCCTTGGCCACCACCTTCGTCGGGTGCACCTGGGAGACCGCCGTCAACACCAGTTCGGTCATCGGTGACGTCGCCTTCCACATGCCGGCGACGACGTCGACCTGTCGTCCGTGGTCGCCGGCCAGCGCCAGCGTCGAGGTCAGGCTGTCCGGCCCACCCGTCACCATCCGGCATCCGAGAACATCGACGAACCCGGGCACGTCCGATGGATCGAAGAGCTCCTCCTCCCCGGCCTGTCCCTGGTCGACCAGCCAGCACAGCGCGAAGCCGCGAGTCCCGGGTTCCGAGGCAAGCTCACGGACGTACGGCGTAGCGATGTCGGGACCAATCTCCCCGAGGATGGCCAGACCGAGGTTCCGAAGGGCTGGGTCATCGAGCTCCCGCACCGCATCGGACATCTCGGCGGCTGCTTCGTCGGGTTGGCGGGCCGCCCGCCACGCCATCGCCTCCCCGTAGACGACGGAGACGCCCTCCCCGTCGGTGCCCAACAGCAGGTCCGTCGCACTGGCGTCGGCGAAACGGCCCGCCACGGGGGTGTCGTAGCCGGCGGCGGCGAGCAGCCGCCTCGCGCAGACGATGCCCGCCGGGGTGAGCACCACCGATCCCCCCGACCTCCGGCGGCTGTCATCCGGATCGCCGGCGCCGATCCGCCGGACGATGCCCGCCAGTTCGAACGCGTCGATGATGTCGGTGACGTCGGTCGTCAGCCTCCGCGCCACCTGATCGTCGTCGATCTGGAAGCTGAACGCGTCGAGCACCACCCCCGCGGCCGTTGCGGCGATGTCCTCCAGCGGGAACGCAGCCTGGGCCCCGTACGGTGCGATGAGAAGGTGGGCGCTCACCGAGTCGAGCACCTTGTCGACCTCGGGCCAGGTGAACCATGCGTCGGGGAACCGCTGGGACGTGAGCGGCCCGATGGCCAGCAGGGCATCAACCGCGCGGTCGAACGACCCGCCGAGGCCCTCAGCAAGCCCCACGCCGCGTTTGGTGGCGACAACCTTGCCGTGGACCACCCGCACGACGCCCGCCTTCTTGGCCCAGGCGAAGACCTGCCGGAGCCGGAAGAGCTCGTCTGAGCTGGTCGTCCGGAATGTCCGGTCCCCGATCTGCTCATCCATCAGGTCACCGGTTCCGAGCAGCTCGACTAGGGCCCGGGCGTCAGCCAGAGTCAGGTGGCCCTTCTGGGTCAGCTTGCGCCCTGCGCCGACGTAGGCGGCGAGGTCCCGAAACATCGCGAGGATCGGTGCCGCCTCCCTCGATGCGGCCACGTCGTCGTGGGCCGGCACCGCGACCGGCGGCAGGCTGCGCCGGGTCGGTGGCCCCGAGAACGCCGAGTCGGGCAGCAGCCGGTGGCGTTCCGCCTCCGGCCGGTCGTTGAAGCGCGCCATCCAGGCTTGGAGCTCGGCGGGGTCGGTCGTGTCGACCCCTTCGTCGCTGGCTGCGGTGAACATCGACTTGGCCAGGCCGAACTTGGAGCGGTCACCCATGGCCACAACGAACTCGTCGGCCAGCGATGCGACCACATCGATGAGCCGGTCGATGGCGGCCGACCCGGGACCGAGGAGGGCCTGGTCGTCGAGGAATCTCAGGAACGAGATCAGGGCCGGGGGGACCGTGATGCAGTCGACCTGGGTCACGCTGAGTTTCCGTGGGCACCACTCGAGGAGGAACTCGGCAACGTCACCGGTGCGCCACGTTGCCAGCTCTCCGCCCCCGTAGCTCCACTTCCAGTCGAGGGCGACGCCAGCGTCTCCAACCAGTGCCTCGATCTCCTCGATCGAGTACCGGTCTTCTCCCGCCAACCAGCGGGAGAACCGACCGACCAGCATCTCCCTGGCCGCTACGAATCCTTCCTCGTCCTCGTGGGCGAAATCGAGCAGCATGAGGCTGAGTTTTCCATGACCTGACGGGCCGCCGCATGTCCCGTGCTTCATGTGGGGATCGGCGCACGAAAGATTGAGGCCAGGAAATTAAGTCCCTGTTCCGAGTTCCGATTAGCCAGAATTGTGCGCACCACTTGGGCAGTCATCCTTCCGTGCAGTGAGCACGAACCAGGTGATCGCTACGCCTACGTGGTGGACCTTGTTGCTGGCGGATGGTGCCGTCGTCGAGTCAGGCCGTGTCAGCCTGCGCCTTCCCGGTGCTCGACCGAATCAAGCTGGACCATCCGACGATTGGCAATGGAGACGGCGATCTCTTCGACTGATCGCCCGGTGCGTTCGGCTGCAGCCCTTACGAAGATGAGGAGAGCGAAGAACGAGTAAACCCAGAGGTCATCGGTCTGCCACCACGCGGCATCATCCAGCAGGTCGGGATAGACGCCGCCGTGGATCATGGCGGCAGCCGTTATGGCGTACTTGCTCTTGTAGTGCTGGTTCTTGCCGGAGAACCGGTGCTCGGGAAGGAATCTATCTCGGATCTTCTCGAAATCGATCGGGTTAGACGTGGTGGCCCCCGACTCATCGATGGCGTCCGAGGCCAACTCGAGTAGCTCCTCGGCCGGAAACGTGTTGTGTCGAATGTGCAGAGCACCGAGCTTCTCGATGATTGGCTCGAATTCCGAACCCGACGCAAGACCGTTCAGGGTGACGAGGACGGCGTCATGCCGATCTTCGGCGGTGGGCTGCTTCTTCGGCGCCATAGTCCCAACGCTAGATCGACGAACTCAAGGCTGCAGATTTCTGCCCCGAGCCGGTGTTCTGTGACGCTTCCAGCCGCAGTCGCCGCTGAACATTCTGGGGCACCCTCAGCCAAGCCAGATCCGTCCGATCTGCACTGGTGCAACGATCGTTCACTGTTCGCCATCTCTGCGACGTCGCACGTGCTAGAACTACCGACCATAGGAGACGATTCCGTGGTAGCGGCGACGCGAACCTCCCCCACTTGGGAGCGATACGAGGGGTGGCGGCGGTGTACCGGCGGGTAAGCACACGTTGTCTGCACTCCCGCAGACGCTGGCGCCAAGAGGTGGACGCTCGTACCGAATGTTTGGGGTTCGACAATCGTTGGTTTGCCGGCGGTGGTCGAACGGTCCGTGCCCGTATGGTCTTCCCCTTCGTCAGCCAGACGCCGCCGGCCATTTCTCGTGTCACTGAACCCACCGGACCTAGCTGTCCTCAAGGCACAGCTGATTGGGAACAGCCAGGTGACAGCGGTCATCGACCGCGTCTTCCCACTGAGCGAGTGTTCCCAGGGGATCGAATACGTCGGGGGCGGTCACGTTCGGGGGAAGGTCGTCATCGGCATCTGATGCAATGGCCATGTTCCATGTGACTGCCGTGTCCACCACCGTTACTATCCTGGTGGCTCCGTTTTTCATTGCTGTAGCGGCGTTGCTCTACGCCTTCGCCGTCCGCAGGCTGCTCGGACTCCGCCTCGGCGGCCTCAGAACTCTGATCGCAGGAGTCCTTGCCTTTCTCGTCGCCTCCCCGATCATCACCGCCCTCTTCGGCAACAACAACACCAAGAGCTCGGGCATCCTCCCCGGCCTGTGGTTCTTCATGCTCGGGACGGCGATTGCGCTCCTCGCCGGCATGACCTTCCTCGTAATCGCCGAGGCATTCGTTCCAAGTGGATCGATACCGGGCCCGTTGTACTTGGTAAACGGGCTACGCAAGCGCCTTGGTCGGACGAAGCGCTACTCGCAGATCATGCGAATCCTCCAGCGTCGGGGCCTTCTCCCCTATCTGCGAGGCAGCCGGCGGTCCGAACTCCGCACCTCGGACGGCCGCACTCGTCTGGCCCGCTCGGTCCGCCTTGCTCTCGAGGACTGCGGCGTCACCTTCGTCAAACTCGGGCAGGTGCTCGCCACCCGCCGTGACCTGTTGCCCGATGAGTTCGTTCAGGAACTGAGTGGGCTCCAAGACGATGTGGCCCCGGTCCCGTGGTCTGAGATCGACGAGGTAATCAAGGCCGAGCTCGGCGCGGGGGTTGACCAACTGTTCGCCGCATTCGAACGCACGCCGTTGGCGGCCGCGTCCATCGCGCAGGTCCATGCGGCGACGCTTCGCTCAGGGCAGCGAGTCGTGGTCAAGGTCTGCCGACCTGAGGCCCCTGCTGTGGTCGAATCAGATCTCGCCATCCTCGAGAGCCTCGCTGCTCGCCTCGATCGGAGCTGGGGTCGATCGGTGGGTGCCGTCGATCTGGCCCACGGTTTTCGCGACGCCCTGCGCGAAGAGCTCGACTTGCGCATCGAGGCGCGCAACATGACATCGGTGGCCGCCGCCTCTGCCCACCGCGGAGACTCTTTCGTGCGCATCCCGGTTCCGGTCGAGTCGATGTCCACCAGACGAGTCCTGGTGATGGAGCGCCTGGATGGACGGCCCATCTCGGCTATCGAGCCCAGCGAGTGCACAGACGATCGATACGTTCTGGCTCACCAACTCCTCGACTGTCTCTTGCGCCAGATCATGGTCGACGGGGTATTCCACGCCGACCCCCATCCGGGCAACGTCTTCCTCCTCAGTGACGGACATCTGGGCCTGTTGGACTTCGGCTCGGTCGGTCGCCTCGACGCCGGGATGCGAGGCGCGCTCCAGCGTCTGCTGCTGGCGGTCGATCACGGAGACCCCATGGCGCTCACCGACGCGCTCCTTGAGATCGTCGAGCGCCCCGACAACCTCGACGAAGAGCGGCTGCGGCGAACGCTGGGCCGCTTCCTGGCCCGTCATGTTGCCGCCGGCGTCACGCCCGACGCCTCCATGTTCAGCGACCTGTTTCGCATCGTCTCGGACCATGGACTTGCCATCCCGCCCGAGATCGCCGCGGTGTTCCGCTCTTTGGCGACCGTGGAGGGCACGATCAGCGGGCTGGAACCCGGCTTCGACATCGTCGTCGAGACTCGGCGCTTCGCCGCGGATTATCTGGCCGAACAGTTCCGCCCCGACTCACTGAAGGCAGCGGCCATGGACGAGCTGACCGCGTTGTTGCCCGTCCTACGCCGACTGCCGCGGCGGATCGACCGGATCGGGGAGGCCTTGGAGACCGGACGCCTCAGCGTCAACATGCGGCTCCTGGCCGACGACCGTGATCGTCGCTACGTGACCGGCCTAGTGCATCAGATTCTTCTCGCCTTTTTGGCTGCCGCCAGCGGCATCATGGCCGTGCTCATGCTCGGTCTTCATGGTGGACCGCACATCACCGCCAGCGTCACCTTGTACCAGTTCCTTGGGTATTGCCTGCTGGTGATCGCTGCCATCCTCGCCCTTCGGGTGCTAGTGACGGTGCTCAGGCCGTATAAGACTTGAACTCCGAATTACGTGGAGTGTGATGGAAGGCACGCTCGACACAGCCATACGCCTGCCCTTGTTGTCCCATATGCGCGGTCGAACCTCTCGCTGCAATGACACCGAAGTGCCGGTTGGTGGCAGCTCGCGCTCGGCAAGCACCCGTCCACAGATCACGCCTCCGAGCCGGCGTTTGACGGCTCGGTGACCAGCCTCATCCACGAACGGAATGGGGTGGTCGATCCCCATTAGGGGCATTTAGCGGCACCCCCATCGGCACCGGGCAACTCAGTGCTCCTCTGTTCTAGAGGTTCTCCGTACGCTCGTGCACCAAGGCCATTCCTTCCCCTTGCAACTCATCGAGACCAGCGACCCTCCCGCTCATGGCGAGGACAAAACCCTCGATAGGTCCGTTGACCTCCTTGCCCTCCCCGGAGGACCAATCAGTGTCCGTGGCTGTCACCCGAAGATCAGCAAAGAGCTTGTGGCCGACAAAGTATCGACTGGACAAAAGGTCCGAAGCCACAAGGACCATCCGGCTTTCAGGGACCAGGTGCGCTCGGTGCAACGGGAGTCTGATGTCGAGCGAGTGAATGACGATGCCTTCGAGCATCGACATCGACGAAAGCCCAGGGAGGTGGGTACGTGTGGGCACCGCAGTCCTGAAAGCATCGACCAGTTCTGCGTAGGTCAAACCACCTTTGCGTCGGGCGTCCGTGGCAATGAATTTGTTGATTCGGAACCCGGACCTGACCGTGCCCCTAACGAGCCTGGGGATTGACATGGTGGTCTCGCTGACCAGGTGACCAACGACGTCACGTACCCGCCATTCAGCGCATAGGGACTGCGTATTCCACTCGACCGGAGTGAGCGTCTCCAGGAGTGCCAGCAAGGACTCTCGCTCATCATGGACGTCGCTCCAGACGTCGGTGGTGGCTGACATCCGATACCTCCGGTGCTGAGCGGATAGGGGCCTTCCGCTGTCCAGGTCTAACACGCCGATACTGAGTGCTACGGACCGATGGATGTCTCACCTACCCGGTGGTAGGTGAGACTTTTGACGTCGCTTGTCGGTGCACATTCTGGGACACTCTCCGCGATCCCGAGCCGTCGATCTGCACACAGGCGTCACATCCTTCACTGTTCGCTCCACCACGTTCCCGATCGAGGATTCGGGTACGCATTCTGGTGTGTCGGAGACGCGCTGCCTCGAATGAGCTGTGATTTTGCTGGTCCGCTTCTTGTTCACGTCACACGTGCTAGACCTACCGGGCATGGGAACGATCCCGTGATGGCAGCGACGCGGACCCCTCCCGCGTGGGAAAGATACGCATGGGTGGCGGGGATCCTCTTCGTTGTCGCAGTTGTGGCGGAGACCGCTGTCTCGCTCGGAGTCCCGATCAACCAGAACGACTCGGCTGCGAAGATCGCGCGCGCGCTCGCCGACCACAGGACGACGCTGCTGATAGTCGAATGCCTGTGTGTCGTCTATGCCGCCACGTTTCCGATCTACCTGTGGAAGCTGTACGACCTTCTTCTGCGCAAGGACACCGATGGGGCGGGCGCCCTCGGCTCGTTGCTGCTGGTCGGCGGCGTGCTCTTTGTTGCCCTACATGCCGTCAGCGACGTTGGGATCTACGGCTTGCTTGTCGGGAAGGTCGCGTTGTTCGGGGCTCACCACGACCAGGGCATCTCCTACACGTTGTACCTAATGACTTATGCATTGGACAGTGTCGCGGACATCTTCGGCAGTCTCTTCGCTTTCGCAGCGGGAGTGCTCGTGTTCAGAAGTGGTGTCCTGCCGCGGTGGCTTGGATGGGTCTCGATTATTGCCGCGCCCCTGCTCTTTCTTCAGGCCTTCGGCCTCGGCGGCCTGATCGCATCGTTCGGGCTAGTTCTCGACCTCATCGGATTTGTGTTGCTCCTAGTCTTCGTCCTGATCAGCAGCGTCGTCTCGCTCAGGAGCGAGAGATCGGTTGGCGCCGCCGCTCAAGTCGGGTAGAGCCCATGGTTTGACTGAAGGTGCCGGGCGAGTTGGTGCATCTGGGCAGCGGTTCGAGGTGTCCCAATTTGAAGGTGGACCAAGCGAGTGGGGCATGCCACCGAGGTGTTGATCGTGGGCAGTTAGCTGACCGCAAACAACCTCCGCGTTTCAAACGAAGATAACGCGACCCCTCAGCCGGTGGTCAGGGACGCAACGACGGCTGGGAGGCAGGTGAGCATTGTGGGGCACCCTGGGCCGAGGCAAGGACGCAGTGCGAACCGAACTGAGGATGTCCCGCATGACGCACCTATCCGGGAATCCTTTCCGGGCGGGTCTTACGGGACGGTACCGCTGCGGCGGACGTCTGAACTGCGCCGCTCCCGGAGCGGGTTCGCCGCACGGGACCAAGGGCTAGAGGTACGTGGGCCGAGTGCACGCAAACGATCCGGCACCCGGGCTGGCCTCATCCCATATTCGTTCCATAAGCCTGCGCACCACGAGCAGGGGCGAAGCGGAAGTCAGACCTGCTCAGAACGGTAAGTCGTCTCCAGATCCCGACAGACAGGGAACCCGGAGGTGATTCGACGCCGGTGGCTGACATGAGCGCGGCGATTCGTCGCTGAACAATGGCGGCACCGGCACCCTTGCTCGGGTCGCCCGGTGGTGACCACCGCGCCAGCACACCATTGACAATACCTCTGGCAGAGGTATAATGACTCCATGGACACCCAGACGCCGACCGGGTACACGATCCTCGGATTCCTCGCCCTGCAGCCGCGTAGCGGGTACGAGATCCGGGAGGCGGCCCGGCGGTCTGTCCAGCTCTTCTGGGGCATCAGTGAGGGACAGCTGTACCCGCAGCTACACCATCTGCACGACTCGGGCCTGATCGAACCGTTAGGAGATCCGACCGGTCCCCGGTCCAGCCAGCAGTGGGGGGTGACCGACACCGGCCGGCAGACGCTGCACGAGTGGTTGGCGGCTCCGTCGGCACCGATCCAGATGCGCGATGAGAACCTGGTCAAGCTCATGTTCTCCGACCAACTGGGGTCCGAGGCGACGCTGGCCCTCCTCGAGGAGCGCCGCGACAAGTTCGCTCTCCTGGTGCAGCGGATCGAGGCGGTGGTGCCCGGTGCCCACCGACCGGTCAGCGACGAGGAGGCCGGCCTGCGCGGTCCCGGCCTCGTCCACGACTTCACCCGTCGGTACGCGTCCACCGCCCTCGACTGGTGCCGAAAGGCCATCCGTCACGGACTCGAGACGTAGCCCACCCCACTCGGTCATTCTCGACGAAAACCGACTTCACGAAAGGAAACTCCATGACACCCTTCGACTACATCACCGACATCGCGCTCATCGCCGTCGTCGTGCTACAGATGCGGGTCCGCACAGTGACCCTGCGCTCGCTACTGCTACCACTGGGGCTGGTGGCCGGGGCGGGCATCGCCTACCTGCGCCCCATATCCCTGGCTGGTAACAATCTCACGTTGATCGCGGCTCTGGTTGCCGGCGGCCTTACCCTCGGAACGCTGAGCGGCATGACCACCAGCGTCTGGCGTCAGGGCGACAGTGTTCTGTCCCGCGCCGGCGTCCTCGCCGCCTTCCTCTGGGTACTCGGGATGGGAGCACGCTTCGCCTTCGCCCTCTGGGTCACCCACACCGGAGCTGCCGCGGTCGGACGCTTCTCGTTCCACCACGACATCACCGGTGGGCACATCTGGCAGTTCGCCCTGGTGCTGATGGCCTACAGCGAGGTTCTGTCCCGCATCGGCGTGCTCCAGTTCAGGAGGATCCGTGCCGAGTACGCCCCGGGCAGCGAGCCTGCCAACCGAGGCGGCGCCGACAATCCACGTCTCGTGGTCCGTCAGGCCGCATGAGAGGAGTTGACATGTCGAATCTGACCAACGTCGTCATCGGCCTGGTCGTGGTGGGGCTACTCCTGACTCGCCAGCTGCAGGCCCGGCCGGCCAAGGAGACCTCCTCCATCCGCATCGTGCTCATCCTCGGTCTGATCGGGATCTTCGAGATGAAGGGGGCCATCGGCAGCCACCGGGTGACTGCCGCTCCGATCGCCTGGCTGGTTCTCTCCCTGCTGGCCGGTGCGGGCATGGGGGCGGTCCGGGCGGCCACCGTCAGGATCTGGCGGGCCGAGGACGGCTCGGCCTGGCGACAGGGAACGGTGCTCACTGCCGCGCTGTGGATCGTCTCACTGGCCACCCACCTCGTCCTGGACGCAGTCATCGACCACTCGACCGCCATCACCGCTCTCGGGACCTCCAGCGTCCTGGTCTACCTGGCCGTGACCCTGGGCGTGCAGCGGGAGATCGTGCGCTGGCGGGCGTCACGCCTCGTCCCGGGGCTCGATCCACTTTCGGACTGTCATGCGGGCTCTTCGGGTGCCCCTAAACATTCGACCGCCGGGGCTCCACAGGTCGCCCCGATGTGCCTGGTTGAGACTTGTTGGTAGATGCTGCGACATGTTCGTAGCGTTAGAAGTCCAGACGGGGTAGCTCTCGATGTGCCTGCCGTCGGCTCTGG
>CABECS010000294.1_pt1 | contig 16157 bp, 12 predicted proteins | sample 3132881 | NCBI WGS metagenome assembly CABECS01 (sample SAMEA5534328, study PRJEB31848) | metagenome | biome: tundra; feature: field; material: soil | place: USA | collected 2013-05 | depth 0.15 m
TGCTGCTCGAACCGACGTCGACCGCAAGGATGTTGACGCTGCCCACCTTGTCAGACGACTTCGAGTGGGGCGGTACCACCGCCATCCGAGGTGGCCCCCTGTGGTGCGGTCCTGGAAGTGCCGGGAGGTGCCGGGTGACCCTCTCGGGCCACCTCCACGTTCGCTTCGAAGCAGTGCAGATTCCCGTTGTGGAGCGCACCCGCAGGGTGTACCGTCCTATTTGCATCACCGCTTCTGAGTCCGTTGGTTTCAGCGGCTCATCGATCGTCGCTCCAGACCCTTGGTGACGCAGCCCCATCGCCCAGGAGAGGCCCAAGAGCGCTATGAGCATCGACCGTTCGAAGTGCACCCGCCGAGACAACGGGGTCGTGGCGGACATCCTTGAGGGGCCTTCGGTGACCGCGCCATGAGCGCACCCTCGGAAGAGACGATTGTTCCCCCGGCAGCCACCGGCGCTCGGCCGCCTGGGCGACCAGCACCCTCCGACCAGCCGCTGTCGCCGCGGAACGAGGAGAAAGCCCGTGCCCTGGGGCTGACGTCGGCGACCGCGCTGGTCATCGGCAGCATCGTCGGGACCGGCGTGTTCACCATGCCGGCCGTGCTGGCTGGTGCCGGCACCATGGGGATCGTCGTCCTGGGCGTCATCGCCGTGGGCGCGATGCTCCTGGCCGTGCTGTTCGGCCAGCTCACGAAGCGGGTGCCCAACAGCGACGGCGGGCTCTACGCCTACTCCCGGCACGAGTTCGGCGACTTCGCCGGCTATCTCGTCGGCTGGTGCTACTGGATCCAGTCCTGGGCCGGAAACGCGGCCATCGTCTCGTCCTGGGTGTTCTACGTCGACGCCCTGTTCGGCTTCACCCATCCGAGCGGCATGGAGAACTGGGGCATCGCCATGGTGGGACTGTGGGTGCCGGCCATCGTGAACCTGGTCGGGGTCCGCCAGATGGCGTGGTTCCAGAACATCACCGTCGTCCTCAAGTTCCTTCCCCTGCTGTTCGTCGGCATCGTCGGATGGTTCTTCATCGACAAGGCCAACTTCGGACCCTTCAACGCCTCGGGCGGCAGCCTTTACAGCGGCATCGGGATCGCCGCCGGGGTGGCGCTCTTCTCCTTCATCGGGGTCGAGGCGGCAGCAGTCACGGCCAAGCGGGTGAAGAACCCCCGGGTGAACGTCGGTCGCGCCTCGCTTCTCGGCACGGCGCTCAGCGCCATCCTGTACGTGCTGGTCACGGCAGCAGTGATGGGACTGGTGTCCCACCACACGCTGGTGAACACCGGGTCGCCGTTCGTCAACGCATTCGAGTCCATCTTCCCCCATGAAGCCTGGGCCGGGAAGTTCATCGCCGCCGTGGCTGTCATCTCGGGCATCGGGGCCCTCAACGGCTGGACCCTGATCGTCACCGAGACGTCACGGGCGATCGCCCAGGACGACCTCTTCCCCCGGCCCTTCGCCTGGGCCGACCGCAGGGGCACGGCCTGGTTCGGCATCGTGGTCGGGACCGTGCTGCCATCGCTGCTCATGCTGTGGCGCTACAACACCAGCGCCGGGCTCACGGTCTTCACCTACCTGGTCGACCTCACCGTGGTCACCGTGGCCATCCCCTACTTCATGTCGGCCATCGCCCAGCTCACGTTCCTCGTCTCACGCCGTCGGCGCGTCCAGGGCTGGCAGCTCGCACGCGACCTCTCGGTCGCCGGGGCGAGCGTCCTGTTCTCGATGTGGGTGACGTTCGCCTCGGGGTACCAGGTCGTCTACCAGGCCCTCGTCGTGATCCTGGTGGGGCTCATCCTGTACGCCTTCTTGAACGCCCGCCGGCAGCGTCTCGGTGAGGCCGGCGAGCCGGTGGACCTCCCCCCCGAGGAGCCGGCGGCCGAGCTGTCCACGTCGGCCTGAGCCAGCGGGCAACCAACGAGAAGTCGAACCCGACAGGAGAATCCCATATGACATTCAACGTAGGTTCCGAGATCGGCCAGCTTCGCGAAGCCATCATCCACCGCCCCGGGCTCGAACTGTCGAGGCTCACCCCCGACAACATCGGCGAGCTGCTCTTCGACGACGTGATGTGGGCGTCGAAGGCCAAAGAGGAGCACGATGCCTTCGCCGAGGCCCTCCGGGACAAGGGCGTGCTCGTCCACTACTACGGTCAGCTCCTGGCCGAGACGCTCGAGCTGCCCGAGGGCCGGGCCTTCGTGCTCGACCGCCTTTGCACGCCTCAGATCCTCGGCCCCTCATTGATAGAGCCGGTGCGACGGCTGTTCGAGCACCTCGACGGGGTGGAGCTGTCCCAGTTTCTGGTGGGGGGTGTGCTGAAGGCCGACCTGCATCCATTGCGGGCCCACAGTCTCAAGTGGAACATGCTGAAGGCCGACGACTTCGTGTTGGCTCCGCTACCCAACCATCTGTTCCAACGTGACAACTCGTGCTGGATCTACGGCGGGGTGACCATCAACCCCATGGCCAAGCCGGCCCGCCAGCGCGAGTCACTCCACACCAGGGCCATCTACCAGTTCCACCCGATGTTCAGCGGGGCCGACTTCGTGACGTACTACGGCGGGGATGACCGTAACTACCAGCCGGCCACCATCGAAGGTGGCGACGTCCATGTGATCGGAAACGGCGCAGTGCTCATCGGCATGGGAGAGCGCACCACCCCCATGGCCATCGAGAGTGTGGCCCACGCCCTGTTCGACGCCGGGCAGGCGACGACTGTCGTAGCCATCGAGCTCCCCCACAGCCACGCCTTCATGCACCTCGATACGGTCATGTCCATGGTGGACACGGCCACGTTCGTGCTGTACCCCTACTTCGACCGACACCTCCGCAGCTGGACCATCACCCAGAGCGAGCAGCCAGGCCAGTTCACGATCTCCCACAACCACAACTTGTGGGACACGCTGGCCGAGATCCTCCAAGTCGAGGAGATCACCGTGCTCACCACCGACGAGGACATCCGGGCGGCCGAGCGCGAGCAGTGGGACGACGGCACCAACTACCTGGCCGTGGCCCCCGGAGTGGTCATGGGCTACCAGCGCAACGTGGCCACCAACACCATGCTCCGCAAGCACGGGATCGAGGTCGTCGACATCGGTGGCAGCGAGCTCGGGCGGGGCCGGGGCGGCCCCCGGTGCATGACCTGCCCGCTCCAGCGGGACCCGGCCTGAGCGGTGCACGCCATCGAGAACGACGACCTCACGCACCTGCACGGGAGGAGCCTCCTCAAGGAGGTGGACCTGACCAAACAGGAGTTCCTCACCATCATCGACCTGGCCGCCCGGCTCCGGGAGGAGAAGCGGACGGGCACCGAGCGCCAGCGGTTGGTGGGAGCCAACATCGCCCTCATCTTCGAAAAGGCCTCCACCCGCACCCGGTCGGCCTTCGAGGTCGGTGCCCACGACCAGGGGGCGCACGTCACCTACCTCGGACCGGAGGGAACCCACATCGGCCAAGGGGAGTCGATGAAGGACACGGCCCGGGTACTGGGTCGCATGTTCGACGGCATCGAGTACCGGGGCTTCGCCCAGGACTCCGTCGAGATCCTGGGAAGGTTCGCCGGGGTTCCGGTCTGGAACGGGCTCACCGACCAGTGGCACCCCACCCAGATGCTGGCCGACATCCTGACCATGCGTGACCACGTGGACAAGCCGCTCGACCGGGTCGGGTACTGCTACCTGGGGGATGCCAGCAACAACACTGCCAGCTCGCTCCTGGTCACCGGTGCCCTGCTCGGCATGGACGTGCGCATAGCCGCCCCCGAGGAGCTCTGGCCCTCCTCCGACGTCCAGACCATCGCCAGGGAGCTCGCCGCTCAGTCGGGGGCGAGGGTCCACATCGGCGCGGACGTGCTGGGCGGGGTGGAAGGTGCCGACTTCGTCTACACCGATGTCTGGGTGTCGATGGGCCAGCCGGCCTCAGACTGGGACACGAGGATCGGTCAGCTCCTCCCCTACCAGGTCAATGCCGACACCTTGAAGGCGACGGGGAACCCCGACGTGAAGTTCATGCACTGCCTCCCGGCCCTGCACAACACCGAGACCGAGCTCGGTCGCCAGATCTTCGACAAGTCGAACCTCACCGCCCTGGAGGTCACCGACGAGGTCTTCGAGTCGGCCGCCTCCATCGTCTTCGACCAGGCGGAGAACCGGCTCCACACCATCAAGGCGGTAATGGTCGCCAGCCTCGGTAGCTGAGATGCGCCTCGTCGTAGCCGTGGGTGGCAATGCCCTGCTCGAACGCGGGGAGGTTCCGCTGGCCGAGATCCAGGAAAAGCATGTCGGCGTGGCGGTCGACGCGCTGGCTCCACTGGCCGGAGACCATGACCTGGTGATCACCCACGGGAACGGACCACAGGTGGGCCTGCTGGCCAACGAGAGCGCGCTCGATCCCGATCTACCCGCTCCCTACCCGCTCGATGTGCTCGGCGCCGAGTCCCAGGGCATGATCGGCTACTTCCTCCTGCAGGCATTCGAGAACGCCCTGCCCGGACGGGAGGTGGTCAGCCTGGTGTGCCAGACCGAGGTGGCGGCCGACGACCCGGCGTTCGAGCATCCGACCAAGTTCGTCGGGCAGGTCTTCTCCGAAGCCGACGGCCGCAAGCTGGCGGCGCTGCGCGGATGGCAGATTCGACCCGACGGCTCCGACTGGCGGCGGGTGGTGGCCTCCCCCGAACCCCTGGCCATGGTCGAGCTCCCGACGATCCGCATGCTCCTGGGCGATGGTGCCATCGTCATCTGTGCCGGGGGCGGTGGCATCCCGGTGGTCCGGGCCCAGAACGGTCGGTTACGGGGAGCGGAGGCGGTCATCGACAAGGACCTGAGCGCGGCACTGCTCGCCCGGGACCTCGAGGCCGACGCCCTGTTGATCCTCACGGACGTGGCCAACGTCGAGACCGGGTTCGGCACGAAGACAGCGCATCCGATCGGGCGCACCACCCCCGACCGACTGCGCGCCCAGCCCTTTCCTGCCGGGTCGATGGGCCCCAAGGTAGAAGCCGCCTGCCGTTTCGTGGAGGCAACCGGAAAGCCGGCGATGATCGGGCAACTCGACGACGCTGCCGATCTGCTCCGAGGCACACGGGGCACGATCGTGGAGCCCGTGAACGAGGCGGGGCCCGCCGGTCCGGCGACAGGCGCCATGGGAGCTTGATCTGATGAGGACCATCGGGGTGCCCTACCACTCGGACGAACTGATACCTGGCTTCGATGTCGGGGTCCCGGTGAATCTCGAGGTCATCGCAGAGCTGCCGACCGCTGACCCCTGGCAGCACATGGGCGTCTTGTACGAGAGAAGGTCGCCCAGGCAGTGTGCAGCCATGAGCTGGCGGTGCTGGTGGTCCTCGGGGACAGCACGACCAGCCTCGGCGTCTTGGCCAGGATGCAGCGAGCGGGACGAGACGTGGGCATCGTGTGGGTCGACACCCATGGCCACTTCAACACCGAGGCCACAACGCCGTCGGGCTACCTGGGGGGCATGCCCCTGGTCGCCCTGATCGGGGGCCGTGCCGAAGGGGGTTACGAACATCGACGGAACAGCCGTGTGCGATTTCAGGCTGCCGTGACGACAAGGGTAGGCCGACCGTGCTCCGGGGCGATCGGTTCAGGATGGGTCCCGAAGCGCGTCTCACTCAATCCTGACAGGAGGACTCCGTCACGACCGACAGCCGACTCCGACGTCGCCGCCCTTCGGGGCGTGGATGTCGGGCAGAGTATGGACCATGGCCAGTAGTCGTGTAATCGTCGATCGGCTTCACGAGGTCGTCGGCCCGCAGTTGATCGTCGATCGTGACGTGATCGCCTCGTACACGACGGACTGGACGGGGCGGTTCGGGGGCCACACGGTGGCTGTGGTGAGGCCCGGTTCCACCGAGCAGGTGGCGGGTGTCGTCCTCACCTGCCGGGAGCTGGGCGTCGCTCTGGTACCCCAGGGTGGCAACACCGGTCTGGTGGGTGGCGGGGTGCCCCTGCACGGCGAGGTGGTTCTGAGCCTTCGGCGGCTTCAGAGCCTGGGGCCGATCGACGCGCTTGCCGGTCAGTTGACCGCCGGTGCCGGCGTCACCCTCTCGGCGCTGCACCGAGCTGCTCGGGCCGCCGGCTGGGCCTACGGGGTGGACCTGGCAAGCCGAGATTCGGCGACCGTGGGGGGAATGGTCGCCACGAACGCCGGTGGGACGCACGTCTTGCGCTACGGGGACACGCGAGCACAGCTGCTCGGGTTGGAGGCCGTCCTCGGAACGGGCTCCGTCGTCTCCCACCTCGGCGGGTTGGTGAAGGACAACACCGGCTACCACCTACCCGGCCTGGTGTGTGGAAGCGAGGGGACCTTGGCCGTTGTGACCGCCGCTCGGCTGCGCCTCGTACCTGCCATGCCGTTTCGGACCGTCGCCGTGCTGGCGTTCCCCACGGTCTCGGATGCTCTCGACGCGTCGGTGTCCTTCCGACGGTCGCTCCCCGCGCTCGAGGCCTGCGAGCTCTTCCTCTCCTCGGGCCTCGAGTTGGTGTGCTCGGTGACAGGTATGCGGTCGCCGTTCTCGGACCCACACCCGGTCTACCTTCTGGTTGAGATGGCCGATCATGCCGACCCGACGGAGGCACTGGCGCAGGCGACAGACTCGATCGACCACGTGTTGGATGTCGTGGTCGCCACGGATCTGTCACGACGCGCCGAACTGTGGCGCTACCGTGAGGCACACACCGAAGCCATCAACACCCTCGGCCCCCCTCACAAACTCGACGTGACGCTGCCACTCGGGTCACTGGCCGAGTTCATCGACCGGGTGCCCGAGACGGTCCGGATGATCGCTCCGGCGGCACGTACCTGGCTGTTCGGACACGCCGGAGATGGCAACGTCCACGTGAACGTGAGTGGTCTCCCGCCCGACGACGATCAAGTGGACGATGGGGTCCTTCGTTTGGTCGCAGACTTCGGAGGAAGTATCTCTGCCGAGCACGGCATCGGTGCGGCCAAGAGACGGTGGCTCCACCTCTCACGGACCGCCGACGAGATCACGGCATTCCGCACCCTCAAGCGGGCTCTCGACCCTGACGGCGTCCTCAACCCCAACGCGCTCTTGCCGCCGGACGGGTCATGACGCCCTGCTGTCCGAGGCGTTGGGTCTCGTGCGGGCAGTAGGCGAGGACGGCGGCACAGCCGCTATCCCGGTCCTCCGTCCTCGTGGCGTGCCGTCGTCGGCCGCCGATCCGAAGGGCACGATCGAGCCAGTGGGCCTTGGGCCGCCCTCTGCCTCCATCGGCAGATTCCTCTCCTCGCAGCCCATTCGGCAAACCGATGTCTCCTGCTGATCACCTGCAACTGGCTTCAGCCCAGAACATCCCAGCTCAGCACGCTGATCAGTGCCCCGGACGGCACCAGGGGATCAGATGACACCATTGACCATGGTCGCGCCAGCAAGCATGCCTCGGATGGAACCGGGTTCACTGCGTCGCTGAGCCGGCGGGCAGGCGGCGGGCCCCACGGGACGGTGTCATCGGTAGGGGGCAGTCCACGCGAGGTACAAGTCGGGCGAAGCGGTCTCGTTCGCGACGGGTCAGGCAGCGTGACTGGATAGCCTCGATGACATGGAGACTTGGGACACCATCCGAGCTCGTCGCAACGTCCGTTCCTACGACGATCGGGCGATCGCTCCGGAGGACCTCGATCGGATTCTCGAGGCCGGGTGGCGCTCCCCTTCGGCGTCAAACCGCCAGAAGTGGGACTTCGTCCTCGCGACCGAGCCGGATCAGTTACAGGAGCTGTCGACGGTCTGGGTCGGCGCCGGCCACCTGGCCACAGCCAAGGCGGCGATTGTCCTTGTGCTGCCGGAACCTGCGGCCGAGCGCTATCGGACGATGAACCAGTACGACTTGGGACAGGCGACCATGGCGATGATGTTGGCCGCCGCGGACCTCGGCATCGGGAGCGGCCATTCCGCCGTCGGAGACCAGGAGGCGTGCCGGCGTATCCTCGGCACGCCGGCAGACCACATCTGCGCCTACATGATCGCTTTCGGGTATCCGGCCGATCGGCCGCTGAAGCCGATCGCCAAGCCTGACAGACGGCCCTTCGACGAGGTGGTTCACCGCAATCACTGGTGACGGACTACACGCCTGTGTATGCAGCGCACATCTCCTGGCCCGGCCCCGACCAACCGGCAGCAAGGATTGAGTGGGGCGCTGACCGGATCCACCACCTCGGCGGCGGAACCAGTCAGCGTGAGGGTGGATGCCCAAAGATGATCGAGTTCGCATGAAGCCGATTTCCCGGACTGGACCTACGACTCGGGCGCCTGGAGGACCCGTTGCCGTTTGCAGGGTTCGATCTCGTTGTCTCCCTCTGTCTGTTCATCATCTCGATGCCGAGAGTGAGGCCGATCTCTTCCGAAGTATCGCCAGGGCTCTTCGACCAGGCGGGCGCTCTGTCACGGCCGATGTCGCCGTCCCGGAGAATCCGGGCGATGAGATCACGCCGATCAATGGCGTGTACGAAAAGCCCAGCCGAGCCGACGAGCAGCCGTTCTGGTTGAAGAGAGCTGGTCTGGTTCCCCAGCCCGCATGGTCGGTGAGACACTTTGCCGGCCCAGGTGCGGACCGGCCCGTGTAGAGCGCATACCCATGGTCGTGCAGCACTCCAACTCGAGGGCTCGAGCAGTCGATGCCGGACCAGAGGAAACTGGCCGGGAGGCATTCGCGGCTCGGACAGGATCACAGACCCGCAGGTATCGGGACTTTCGGCACTAACCGGGAGCCTGGCGCCGGCGTACGATCACATCGGGTGCTTGGGGGTGTCGAATGCAGCGGCTCAGTGGTGCGGACGCCAGTTTCGTCTATGGGGAAACACCGAATTGGCACATGCACCTGGGCACGTTGGCTGTGCTCGACCCCTCGACCGCCCCAGACGGTTTCAATGTGGATCGGTTGCGCTCGCTGGTCGAGGCCAGGGCGGGCCTGCTGGGACCATTCTTGCGCCGCTTGGTTGAGGTTCCCTTTGGCCTCGACCGCCCCGCTTGGGTGGACGACCCCCACCTCGATCTCGACCGCCAGATCCGCTCCGTGGGTGTCCCGGCACCGGGCGGCCCCCGTCAGCTCGGTGCATTGGTCGGCGATCTGTTGGCCTACAAGCTCGAGCCGGGTCGTCCCCTGTGGGAGATCTGGTTCATCGAGGGCCTCGAGGATGGCGGCGTGGCTCTGCTCACGAAGATGCATCACTGTCTGGCGGACGGAGTCCGGGGCGCCCGCATGTACGAGGTGCTCTACGACCTCGAACCCGGCGCCCCCTTGGACCGGCCCGATACTCCCCTGGTTCAGGGCGAGCGCATCCCCCCTGGGTGGGAGATGGCCCTGCGGGCGCTGCCCAGACTGGCGGGCACCCCGCTACGAGCCGCCCGCACTTCTGGCCACCTCAGCCGGTCCGCCCTGGGGGTGCTGCATGTGCGCGGCTCCCCGGAATGGCCGGGGGTGACGTTGCCCTTCCAGGCGCCGCGTACGTCGCTCAACCGATCCATCACCCCACATCGCGGATTCGCCTACTGCTCGGTGCCACTTTCCGGTGTGAAAGCCATCAAGAACGTGTTCTCCGTGACGGTGAACGACGTGGTGCTCGGCATCTGCGCCGGCGCGTTACGTCGCTACCTGGCCGATCGCGGCGAGCTTCCCGGCAAGCCGCTGATCGCCCAGATACCTGTCGCGGTGCATATCGACAGCGGCGGCGATGCCTCCGGGGGGGCATGGGGGAACGCGACTACCGTGATGGGTGCCGCCCTGCCCACGCAACTCGATGATCCGGTCGAGCGGCTTCGGGCGATCCACGCATCGACCCAGAGCGCAAAGGCGATGCAGCAAGCGCTCGGCGACGACCTCATCCTCGACCTGGCCGATGTCGCTCCGCCCGGACTCCTCGCCGCCGGCGTTCGGGCCTACAGCCGGCTTCGTCTGGCCGACCATCACCCGCCGGTCTTCAACCTGATCGTCTCCAACGTCCAGGGCCCGCCACAGCCGCTGCACATCGCTGGAGCGCGGCTCGTGGCCAGCTACCCGATCGGCCCATTGCTCGACGGCGGCGGGCTGAACATCACCGCGATGAGCTACCTCGACCACATCGACTTCGGCTACGTCGTATGCCCCGAGATCGTGGAGGACCCCTGGCAGCTCGCCGACGCGACGTCAGCGGCCTTCGTTGAGCTCGAGAATGCGGCGGGATGACACAAGTCCACAGGGCCGACACTTCGAGGACTCGTCCATCAAGGGGGCTTGTGCGTCCGTAGCCTCCGAGAGTCTTCGCACTACTTGCCCGGTCTCGGGTCGGGTGCGCCATGGGGCACGGGGATTCTGCGTTGGCGGGGACCGTTGGAGCGTCCGTCGTCGTGCTGATCTGCGGTGAAGCGGGGAAGTTGCCGGCCGTTGTCAGTGAACGGCGGCATTCGAGGTGAGCGCAGGAGACTGCTTCTGGAACCAGGCGTCCATGGCGTCGAATACGGCCGGGTGGTTGAGCAGGTCGAAGTGGTGCGAGTGTCCGAGGTGATACCGGTGATCAGCGTCGAACGGGATGTGGCGATTCCGTGGGTGGCGACCGTAAGCGCTGGCGGGTGGAACGAGGAGATCGCCAAAGATCCAGCCGAATGGGTGGCGCTGTCCTGTGGTGATGGTCGCGCTGATCGAGTGATGGTTGGCGGTGGAAAGTAGCGGCACGTTGTGCCGGTGGCTTCTGATGCAGGTATCGGGGTCGCAGTTGGTCCAGTCGTCGTCGATGATGTAACCGATGCGCAGGTCCTTCATCCCGGCACTGCGCCGGTTGACCAACGCCGCGATCGGCCGGGTCAGCTCGATCTTCGACAACATCCAGGTGGCATAGCTGGTCAGGTGCTCGAGCGGTGCTCCGAAGTGGGGCGCTCCGAGATAGAAGACGTGGCGCACGGCGGGAATCCATGGTTCCTCGGTTTGCTGGCCGCAGTGGCAGGCGCTGCGGGCAACCAGGCCGCCCATGGAGTGGGCGATGACGATGATCTCTTCGACGGGAGTGGGCCAGGCGGAGACCACTGCGGTGAGCAGGTCGGACAGACGCTTTCCGTTGTCGGAGATGTGGAGGCCGGTGTTGTTGCGCAGGGACAGCGTCGTGTAGCCCCCAGCGGCAACCTGACGCGAGCCATAGGTGACCGGCTCATCACCGTCGTGGTCGTCGGCATGCATCCTCCAGGAGTTCTCTGTTTCACCCAGTCCATGGAGGAACACGGCAAGCCTCGGCGTCGCGTCGGGGTAGGCGGATTCCAGCCTGTCCGGTCGGACCGTTATCACGCGGCCACCGGAACGCAGAGCCATGCGGATCGCCAGGGAGCTGTTGGCATCGCACAACCGGTCGCCGACCGCTGCGTCGAGAGCAGCAATTGCCAGGTTCGTTCGCTGCCTCATTGCGGCGAGGACCGAGGTACTCGCGGGCATCGCGCTGGTTGCACCGAAGACGCCAGCCACCATGCGACGGCGGATCTCTTCGATGTAAGCCACCGGACCCGCCACGGTCCGCCCAGCGGACCGGCAGAAGACCAGGGCATTCTCTGGTGTCACCGGAGGCACCCCCCTGATTGAGACGCACAGTAGCCGGGGACTGAATCGGCAAGGTGAACCCGAGCTCAGCATCCTGCCGATTGCTGCTCGTGCACGTCAAGAGCGCTCAGCTGCCGGTCGATGGTCCTTCGCATCTGAGCAGATGGGTCTGTCCCGAACGTGAGTGACGTCCACGCCCGGTCCGTGTCAGGGACGCCATCGGGCGACTAGAACCTGCCGAAAGCCTCTGTCTTGAACACGGCCATTACGGAGAACATGGTTGTAGCCAGAATTTGGCGAATCGAGGGCCTAGCGAAGGAGGAACCCATGGCCGATACAAGGAGAAGGGCTCGTGACGACAGTGTGGATCGCATCATCGACTCGCTCGGGGGCGCGGAGAACTCGGCATTCGAGGCGGTGCGGAAGTTCCTTGACACCGTCAACGATGCATTCCCTCATCTCGGTGAGGGCGGCGGCACGCGTCAGAAGATCATCGACTCGGCATTCAATATGACGGAAGAACTGGTCGGAACGTCGAACCAGCTCGCGCAACGGTTGGTGAAGGTTGGTGGGGCCACGGCCAAGCGTGCGCCGGCCCGCAAGGCTGCCGCTCGGAAGACCACCGCTCGGAAGACCACCACCAAGCGTGCGCCGGCCCGCAAGGCTGCGGCACGCAAGACCGCCGCTCGGAAGACCACCGCCAAGCGTGCGCCGGCCCGCAAGGCTGCGGCACGCTGACTCTGAACGGTCGAGCAAGGCGAACACCTCGCGGAGCTGAGAGCGGAGCGGACTGTACCTCTCCGGTCCTGGCCAAGCGATCCTTCAGCCGGGAATACGCCTGCGGCGCACTCGATGTGCCGCACTGCCCCAACCAACCTCGATCGGGGGCAGGTGGAGACGGAGCCATCGGTAGATGGGCGTGGAACTGTTGGCTCGGCCATCGGCAAGCTGGCCCGGCGGATTCCCATCTCGGTCGGGGGCCGCCCCCGAGGGCCGGATAATTCACAAGAAGATCAGCGGTTGCTTCCAGAGTGACGACGGTGCACGCGCGTTCGCCACCGTCCGCTCCTATCTCGCCACCGCGAGGAAGCACAACGTCGGAGCACTCGACATCCTCGCCCAGTTGTTCCGTGGCGAGGCGTGGATGCCGCCGGTCACCACCTGAGCGCATTCGCGCATCAGACGAATCGGTCCTCACAACGCAGTCAGTCAGTCAACAGCCCTGTTGACTGGCGCCCCAACGCAGAAGCCGATCTCGTTCGCTCCAGATTGCCATTCCAGCGAGCCCTGTTCCGTCAAGAATTGCACGTCAAGCGGCCCGGTGAATGGTGACCTCCCGTGCCTCTTGACACGGCCCCGCTCCTTCAGGCATGCCTGATTGGGCGCAGCAACTGGAGGAAGCACCTAAATGGGGATCCCCCTACGAACCCTGCCGGGCTGAGAAGGCGGAGTTAGTGGTGAAGGCGCCACAGGAGCTCGAGGTACACCTCGGGACCTACGATCGCGTCCAGCTCGCCGGCCATCGACTCGATCACCGGCCGGTCACCAACGTAGGCCTGGGTGCCCTCGGTACAGCACCAGGCCATGGTGTCGCCTTCGGCGCCCCAGTCGCCTCTCGTCCACCCCCGAACTGTGGCGATTTCGGTCGCGTCGTCACCTGGCTCCCAATCCACTTTGATCGGCAGCTGCCAGCAGACCGACGGCTTGAAGTCGATGGGCGACTCGCCCGAATCGATGGCCGCCAAGTGCAACGCGCATCCCGCGCCCCCACCGAAACCGGTCCGGTTGAGAAAGATGCAGGCCCCGTCGACCACCCGGGTGCTGCTGCGGGTGGCGTCGCCGAAGACACCACCCTCCACCGCGGTGGCGTGGTACTCGAAGCGAGCAGGATCCAACGTGGACGCCAGCGCTCCAATCAGCCGCGCCTCGTCGTCGCCGTCGAGATCGGCACCGATCGAGCAACATCCTTGGCCGAGTTCGGCCGCTGGGTACGGAAGGATCCCCAGGCAACCGCGGCCCCAGATGCAGGTCCAGTTCGAGGTCAGGAACGAACGGTCGAAGCGCCACGTGGTGTCGCCGTCCGAAATCTCGGTGATCGGTGGGTCCATAGGCGCACAGCGTAAATGCTGGAACAGGTGCAGCGTGGAGCAGGCGACGCAGAATCGTCGACTGACACGGCGCTGCGCCGGGTAGGACTGTTAGAGCTGCGCCCTGACCGTTGAAGGTCACTGCCCCGGGTCGCTAGACGCATGGGTCGACGATCGGGTGCCGAAATGCGGCAGGGAGCGATCGCTAGGGCGAGAAGCGGCCACCGAGCCATGGGCCATCCTCTGCCGCCATAGCCTGGATCCCGAGGTTGCAGAGCATCAGTCAACCAATGTCTCGCGTCGCCCCAATGGTGTGCCTCGGTCCACCTCGATTGGTGGGCTGGCACCGACAAAGCCCCAGATCGACTGCCTGGATGGGGTTTTCGGCACTTGCCTGTGCATCGCTCCACGGGTACCACAACGAGGCCGCATCTGGGACAGCGATGGCCATCGGTACCCAGATCGGAGCAGTTGCAGACAGTACTATTTGTTCAAGAAGTGATTGATTCTGTTGGCAGCATTCGCCCTGATGTCGAAATAGTAGAACGGGTAGTCATAGCTGTGGTAGACGCCTGCCGGGAGGAGTGGGTTCCCGGGGGCAAGTTGCGCCACGTTGGCCGAGCTGCAGATCAGGACGCCCTTTGCCGTGTCGACCTGGGCGTTGGCGTAGTCCATCACCTTCACGAACTGGCCCGTCGTGGGATCGGGCAACCACGACCCCATGTTCTGCTGGGCCGTTGCCTGTGCTTCCGATGTGGTCCATGTGATCGGATTGATCACCAGGGCATGTTGGGCGGACAACATGACGGGGTTCGGGCCGCCGATGGTGGGCGCTTCGGTGTTGTACGAGATGATCACTCCGGTGTCATTGGGACCCCGGCTGAACTTCAGGAAGGGGTTCTGATTGAGATACTCCTGGGTGATCGGGTAGCCGATGACGTACGCCGCCACCATCCGCTTGTACACCTGGGGATTGGCCTTCATGTAGGTGGACAACAGGTGGGACAGAACGGAGGAACCCTGGGAGTGGCCGGCCAGGATGAACGGTCGCCCGTCGTTGTAGTGCTGTAGGTAGTACTCGAAAGCAGCGATCGCATCCGTCGTCGGAATGCCGCCGACATCCTTGACCTGGTTGGCCGGGGTCATGCTCTTCTGCACCATGGCGTCCACTTGTCGGTAGTACGGGGCGAAGATGTTCGCCACGGGTGCGAAGGCAGTGGCTGTTCGCTGGAATGCGGCCTGGTCGCCCTTGATCATGCTTGGGGCATTGATCGGCCCGATATCCGGTGCGCTCGGGGTGGGCTTCTGATAGGCCGTATCGGACAGATAGAAGACGTCCACCTTGTGGGTGATGGATGTGGGCAGGGCGAGCCAGTTTGCAGCGTTCGAATAGTCGATGCCGCTGTTGTTGACTGGAGGAGTCGAACTGCTTGAGCCACAGGCCGTGAGTACGGAACTGCAGGAAAGTACGAGGACCGAGGCTATGAGAGTGCCACGGGCCGGGTGCGAAGACTTCCCCGATCTTCTCTTCGAAGTGGGCGTCATACCGCGATTCTCCTCAGTGGCTACTTGCCATTACCCCACAATGACGGACCTTTGCTTGCATCTCAGGGCTCAAGGCCACGACGAGCTCGGCGTTGTACGGACCGGCAGCGTGCAGGTCTGTCGGGTCGGTGATGAAGAGCTGCTGAGAGGCCACGGAGAACGTACGCGATTTTGCAGCGAGCGACCCCTCTTTGACTGCCGGGTCGACGCAGGTCGCCAAGATGGAGACCGTATCGTCGCTGTTGCGCACGATCTCGAACATGCGGAATTGCTGGGGAAAGTCCCGCAGCGAGAACGTCTCGACCTCCCAGAAGCCGAGCTCGGGACGGTCCGGATCGGGCGATTCGAGAGCGGTCACCGCATTGAGATGGCGATGTCCGGCCACCCACAGGATGAGGTTCGGGTAGGTGTGGAGCTTGGCGATCAGTTGCTCCTCGGACACCTCGGCCACAGGGCTCCAACCAGCAGGGCCTCCCGGCTGGTCGGTGCCGATCGGAATGTGAGCGGCGACGATCATCAGCTGGTCGTTGGCCTGGCCCTCATCGAGCTCTCTCACGAGCCAGTCAAAGTGTTGATTATCGAGAGACCCATGCCCGTAACCGCCGAAACCCACGACGTTGGGATCATCGACACTCTGCGTGTCGTCGAGGACGATCATCTTGATCGGAACATCCGAATCCGGCACGAAACTGTACGAAGCAAAGGTATCGGCGAGTTCGGACTGGGTGAACCCGTGGCCAGCCGGCTTGGAGGACGTAGAGAAGAACTCGCCCATCCACTCCTTCTTCGACAGTGAACGGCGGTTCGGATCGGCGCTGAGCACTTCGGGTGGGCTTGTGAATTCCTGTTCGAGCCCTACGCCGATGATGTCACCGTTGGGCGTCCGACCGTCGAGCGAGCCCATGTAGAAACCACGAGAATCTGTGCCACGGGGGTCGGTGAAGATGTCTCCCATGTTGAGGATCTTCTTGCCGACGTAGGTCTCCCGGAGGTAGTCGT
>CABECS010000348.1_pt1 | contig 14889 bp, 18 predicted proteins | sample 3132881 | NCBI WGS metagenome assembly CABECS01 (sample SAMEA5534328, study PRJEB31848) | metagenome | biome: tundra; feature: field; material: soil | place: USA | collected 2013-05 | depth 0.15 m
GCACTAGTCTTCCTTCATGGTTACTCGGACAATCTCAGAGACGGACACTGGATCGGTGATTTCGTACGGTGAGACTGAGGAGGAGCGGCTCCAGCGGATTGCTGAGGAAGCCCTCAAGGCCAGCCAAGAGCTTGGACTCTCTCCGGGCCAGGCTCAGACTCTTCGTCGAGGTTACGGCGGAACGCGTCTGTCGCGCCTGCGGCATTCCGCCGCCTAAGCCAGAGAAAGAGGCGCACGCCGCCTCAAAGTCAGAGGGGCATTTTCTCACTGCCGCATTCGCGGGAGGCACCGAGCTGCCCATGTGAATGGGGGGAGCCGAATTCCCCGCTGACTGGTGGAATTGCTTACATCGCCTCGCATGGGCGAGTTGCGGGCGCTTCGTGTGTCTTTGGTCACAGTGGCCGGTTTGTCGTCCGCATCTGTCCGCAAGAGGTCGAAAACCGATGCGAAACGGCCACAAGTTACGCACATTGCGTGTGGAGGTCAGCCAACGTTTTCGCTCGTAGGGGGATCGTCCTCTGGCACCCCCTCAAGGTGGAGACACGGGTTCGAACCCCGTTGGGACTGCGCAGGTCCGGTCAGCTGGCCTGCACGTACTGGCGTAGTGCTTCCCGGATCGCTTCCGACACACTGATTCCGTGCTCGGATGCCCGAAGCAACAAATCCCGCTTCAGTTCGGGGTCGAGTCGGACCGATTCGACCGATGAGGGAGAAGAGCCCATCGTCGGTCGTCCGCCGCGTCGACGACGGAGTTCGTCGACGTCGTAGCCACGTTCGGCCTCGTCTGCCATCACCTCGACCATCTTGTCGGTGATCGGTGTCCCTTCTGCTCTCGTTCCGTGTGTCGTCACTGTGGCTTCCATCCCTTTGGCAAGAGGTGTCGGTACTGCTCTGTCATGGCCATCGCCTGGATGACCGCAGGACCCTGCGGCCGATCCATTACCACCAGTTCGAGGAGGTTCCCCGATCGGTCGGGCCCGAGCACCAGATACCGGATCGGATCGTCGGCGACCTCTTCGATGACCAAGGCGTTCTTTAGGACGTGCTGCATGTCGTCGGCCTGGACGCCGTGGCGAAAGGCCGAATGGAGAATCTCCACGGGAGAAGTGTACTACGAAACCGGATCGCGGGTGCCGACTGACGTAGCGCTGGTGCGGCGCGGAGCGACGTCGGCGCCCACCGGAAAACCCAACATTCCACCCAACAAGTCTGTTCCAGGGCGTCCCGGGATGGCGCAGATGGTGGCACCGGTCGTCGAAGGTGGCCGTTTCGAGCTGCGGAAATGCGACTTCGTGAGACCGGCCGGGTCCCGGTGCGATGATCCGGCTCAACCTCTCAAGGTGGAGCCACGGGTTCGAACCCCGTTGGGACTGCTCAGGTGAATACCAGTTTGCCTCAGAGGGCATTTCTCCTCGCAAGTGCCATCGTTACTATGCGAGCGCACCGGAGGGCGATCCACGGACGCAGTGGTCGGTATGGCCGGCTCATGGACCGGGGTGAGGGTGCAATCAGGCATGGCAGTCGACTGCAACCTCCAGGGCCGCGCATACCTCTTGCATGCGCGCGTCGGCGAGGCGCCCGAGTCGTTCGACCAACACGCTCACTGCAACACTCTCAACAGAATCGAGATTGACCACCGACCGCCGCGGCACGGGATCGTCTCCGGGCTCCAGGAGCACTTCACTCGGCAGGCCCCTGATCGTGGTGGTGCAAGGGGCGACCAGGGCGCGTCGCATTCGAGGGATGGCCACGTCGCGGGTTAGGACCACGACCGGCCGTCGGCCAATGTCGGCCAACTCGCACCACCAGATCTCTCCGCGGGACGGAAGCGGACTCACGAGGCAGCCGCAGCCTCACGGAACGACGCCAGATCTCCCCATTCGTCGGACTCGTCGATTGGGTGCTCGTCGTACGCGGCGTAGCTGGCATCCAGTTCTGCGGCACGGTGTCGGGTGAGGAGGGCCTCGAAGGCTTCGTCGATCAGCGCAGAGTCTGGTTTCCCCTTGCAGACTCGGCGAGCGTTTTGAAGCAGTTCTTCGTCGACGGTGGTACTGACACGGATCCTGGCCATGCCATTAGTATGCCACAATCATGCTACATCGCTGTCCACGGACACTCGGCTCCGTCTCCAAGCATCCCGATAGCCCCCGAGGGCTACCGCCACCAAGGTGCCCCGGAGCCCCGGGGGGTGGATCGAAATCAACGATATCTACCAGCCATCTTCCGGATTGCATCCGGAGTCGGTCAGTAGAGAGAGAACGCTGCCGGAGATAAGCCACGCAATGTGGCACCCTGTTGCTTGTGAACGATGCTCCCGGCGTGGCCTAGCTAGGCCCCGCAATCTCATCACCCAGATTTCTGGCACTTGCAACATCGTTCAGCCTCCTTTGCAGATTCACATGTGGTTGGTCGGCAAGGTGCTTCGAAAGGCCCAACATTTCACCCAACAGTCCGCTCCAAGGCGTCCCAAGGTGGACCAGCCAGCCTCGCCTCCTGCTGGACTCCACCAAATGGCGTGCGAATTTGCGACCGACCGTGCGACCGACCGACCGACCGACCGACCAGCATGCGATGCCGTGCGTTCAACGGTCTCGCCATCTCCAGGTGGAGACACGGGTTCGAACCCCGTTGGGACTGCTCGTCCGAGACACATCATGATGGCTCGGCAGAGCCTTCGATCTACCCGTCACACCAGAACCTTCGCGCCGACGAATACCCAATCGTCAAGATCAGGAGTAGCGGAGTGAGGGCAGCACCCCGATACGGAATGATCCCCCGTCCAACCCACCTGGTCATGTGTTCTGACGCCGCTCAAGCCTGGCTCCTGTGTCGTTCGTTGGAGGCCAGGACCTCGGCGAGGAGCCGCGGGTCATACCCGGCGGCAGTGGTCGCAGCCACGATGGCGTGGACGTCCTTCGGGAGGCACTTCCCGTCGAAGCCTCGCCGATCCGGGAATACGGCTGAATGGGAGCGACCGATCCGGGGGTCAAGAAGCCAGCCTTCCCGAACAGTGTGCCAGTCCGCGCCCAGAGCGCGACAGATCTCGTAGAACTCGTTGACGAATGCCACCTTGGTCGCAAGGAACGCATTCTCCATGTATTTGATCACCTCGGCCTCGATCGCGCTGCACGGGTAGTACATCTTGGCCGGACCGAGGATTCCGACGAGGCGATCCAGAAACCAGGTCCTGGTTGCGGGCGCTCCTCCCAGGACAAGGAATGGTACGTCCTCGGCTCGCTGACCCCAGCTTGTGTCGACATAGGTGCCTTCGCCGACGTACTCGGGCGAGAAGCAGATCTGCTTGCCCGTCTCAACCACCAATCGATCGGTCGTGCCGGGCGCAACGGAGGACTTGATCAGAATCCGGTCGACGGGAATGGCGGCCACGGAAGCGTCCACGTTGGAGGTGTCGCACGAGCCATCGGCGGCCATCGGGGTATCGACGCAAATGACGACGAAGTCGCAGCGGGACAACTGCTCGAGTGGGTAGTTGTCCGAGGTGGCGGTATCGAACTCGACGATCTCTGCATAGGGATCGAAAAGCCGGCGCATCGCACGCCCGACCGTTCCCATTCCGACGATGCCGATGATCATTTCGGATGCCCCCTTTCGCAAGAGCCGACAGGATACATGTCCGATGGTCACCCCCCCCAGACCTGTGGTCTGCTCCGCCGGGCCCCCGGGTTCCGGGAGCTGGCTGAATCTCGGGTGAGGGAGGAGTGCCCGTCAATCACCTCACGCCCAGGTCCTTGAAGACCGGTAACGATACGTCAGCAGAAAGGCCGGAGAGGGACCGATGCAGATCCTGGAAGTCCGCGTTCGAGAGCTGCTCATTGAGGGTTCGGGGGGTTACCGGAGAACGGTCTTCTCCATCGAGCAGCCACGCCTCATGGTCCTGGCCGACGTCTCAGGTGAACCTTGATCGGCCACTGGGTTCCGGAGCGCATATACCAGTCAATCACGACCCCCTCATGAAACTTCATCCCGAGATGGCATCCCGGTTTTGATCGCCTCCTGAACGTCAGCCGTCAGGACGGTCATTGTGGAATCTCACGATGCCGTTGTAGTAAGCCATGGCGTCGTCGATCTCGGTGCCATCGATGATGAAGGTTTCTTCAGGCCGGAGGTTCTTGAATGAAAGGGTGAGTTGCATCCGCCTGACTTGAAGAAACTGCCGGGTTGTGAATAGTGCCCTCGAAACCTCTCCGTACTTGATTGTCAAGTGCGATTGAGGGGAAAAGTGCTTGCGGCTACTGACAAAGAGGAGTCTGTGGTCCGTGAAGATCAGCGCTCCGTTGTTGACGATCTTCCGTTCGGTCCTCACCATGTTCCGTGGTTGGGCCTTGGACGTGGCGGCCCCACCCAGTGCGCCGAGAGGTCCGGCCAGTACCCCGCCGAGTGCAGCTCCGCCAACAACATGCTTCCGACCGGGTTGGGTAAACGACGTTTCGACAACTTTCAGTCGGCGCGCCCCGTACTGGACAATCGCTCGTTCGCCTTCCCACAATGAAGTGTTAGGTGTGATGACTCTCAAGTGGCCGCTGGCAATGACCCCCGTTCTGAGTTGACCTGCCAAGGATTGCTGGCGCCTTCGGTCAGCCCCACGCAGGCGTGTGGCAGCAGTATCACCTTCCGTCCGATGGTGGAGTCCCGGCAATGGCTTGCCACCGGGTTGCGTGAACCAGGTGCATACGAGAGGCGCTTCCAACCCTTCGCCATCCGGTTCGAGCTCGATGAACCTCGCGACAGCGCCATCCCTCCCAACCGAGCTTCTATCCCAGCTCTCCACAGGAGGCCTCTCCGTTCCACTCCGATCCCAGATTCCTACGAGCTGCGCATCGACGCTTTCCCCGAGCAGGTAGGTGGCACCGCCGAAGATGAAGACAGCACTCCATGCCGTTCGCTGCGGCACTCTCGCTGATGATGCGTCTTGCCAGCCTTCACCGCTTCGAGAGTCGAGGTACCCATCCGAGGAACGTTGGTTTGGTTGATCAGGCCGATCAGCAGCTGCGGTTCCCGTTGAATGCTCAGTGGGCTGTTGAAGCCATTCATCTCTTTTGGGGACTGAGGCAGATGTGATCGCCTCTTCAGGCCATCCTGGGGCGTCCCAAAAGCGAAGAGGTGATGAATCGGTCGGATCGGTGTAGCAGCCCTCTGCCGAATCGATAGAGGCGGCGGGCTGGGCACCGGTTGCAACTGATGCTGCTGAGACGTTCTGATGGGATTCGGGGACGTTCTCAGTCGGTTTCAGACGCCCCTGGATACCGGAGGATATGTCGCTCGATACCACGCCGCCGCTGCTTACCCACGTCGTAGGCCCGCCTTCGTAGTAGTACCGGAACTCATGCTGCCCAGAAGGATCAGGCTGCCAGCCCAGCAGCTCCGTCATGCCTCGCCTTCCCGCCGTCTCACCGCACTCGATTCTGACCGAGTTCACCTTGTCATCCGCCACCGTCATGGGACCACCCTTCCGCCACGAACATGGGACCACCCTTCCGCCACGAGCATGGGACCCCCTTCCCCGATTCGTGCCTCCAACCGCGATGCTGGCCGATCAGCACGGTGGTGTCAATCGGTGGGCTTCCGGCGAGTTCGGGGAGGACCGGCCACCGGTGGCGCTTGCACCGCCTGTGGCTTCGGTCGTTTGCGGTAGGACTCGCCGTCGATGACCAGTTCCTATGCGGCACTCTGGACCCTGTCGATGGCCGACTGGGCGAGGAGGGGGTCGGCCACCTGGGCGAGGAACTCGCTCGGGTCCGGGTTCGACAGTTCAGTACCAGCTCCCCTCACCTGACCGTGGATCATCGCCGGCGGGGCGAGGGTGGTAATCGGGATCCTCCTCGTCTGGACCACCACATTGTCAGGTGCTCTGGAGCGGTCGGATCCCCTCGAGGGTGTCCAGGAGACGAACGCGCTCCAACTCCAGGTCGTACCGACCTTGAAGATTCAGCCAGAATCATTCGATGGTTCCGAAGTAGCAGGCCATCCGAAGAGCCGCGTCGGCGGTGATCCGCCGCTTTCCGTGCACGATCTCACTGATACGCCGAGGTGGCACCCGCAGATCACCCAAGGCGTCGGCTGCATCGAGAATGAGCAGCTTGCGGAGAGCCATCCTCTGGGTGCCCTCGTCGAGCCTCCGCACGCCCTGCCTCAGTCAAACACGTCCGGTGTCCCTGTCCCGGAGCGACCGGATCAGATCGATGACAATTTGGGTCTCCGCAAGTGCGGAAAGTCACCTCTCGTGCTTTCCAGAAACAGTCATCCGAAGGGGTACATCGACGACTGCCGCACACGGGTTACTGCCCAGGTGGCGGCATGCACTGCCTTGGTCGACTCAGCAAGGAAGGCCGCCGGGGCCAAGGCTGCGCAGGTCGACCGAACGATCTTGTCGTTCGAGCCTCTCTTCTTCAACAACATGGTCCTCGTGCTCGACATCTCCTTATGTCATCGACAGAGAGGGTTGGAAGGGAAGGATGGCAATCCCCTGAACGAAGTGAAAGTTCTCTGTACCGCGACCTTGGAAAACCACGGGATCTTGGCCCAGGACAAGACCATCAAGATGAATCCCGCGAAGTCGATCTCGAAGTACGAAGTGGGTGACGAGATCAAACTGGATGCCAGACGTTTCGTGCAGCTGTCCGACGCGTTCTTCGCCGAGATCGAGAAGAAGTTCGGGTAGATGTGCCCGGACGACAGGATTGTCACGGGCAATGTCCTAGATGTGACTTCAGGTTCGTCACTGAAATGCCGATGTAGCCATTGAGGATCAGGTAACTGGGCGGTATTCCTCGGTGCGCTGCTGCACCACTTGTTGCGGCGCACGGATACGTGCCGCTCGCAACAGGAGGTGGGCGGGATGGAAGAGATACGAAGGCTTTTGCCTCGACAATTCACGGACTGGCGTGCCAAGTACATGGTCGAAGGCGATCCGGGGGAGCGTTGGCGCAACTGCCGCGTCATCGATATGTCCTCTGCCGGAGCCGGCCTCGAGTGCCTTGACGTCACGCCCGAAGAGACGGCCGGGCATCGGATCATCCTGGCCATGCAACTTCGGGGAGAGGTCCGACACGCCGGGCCGGGCGAGTGCAATGGGCTGAGAGTAGGTATCGAGTTCGTGGATGTGACCGAGGAGGAGCGCGGATATCTCGACTCCCTGTCAGAGCTCCATGCTGTCTGGTAGGCGCCGACTTGGCGGGGCCGCACCAGGTCAATGAGGGCAACCGGCCTCGCGCCTCTGGAACCGAGTCTCGGGCCGGAGTACGCTGGAAGTGAGCCAAGCTTCGGTCAAGGGCTACGAAGATGGAGGCCGAAGCGCCTGGGTTTCGTTATTGTGGCGGTGACGTGGCTGCGGTGGGCTTAACGCATCTCAACCTTGGGGGAGCCGATGGCTACACGTGACGATGCACCGATCGGTGCGCCCTGCTGGGTAGACCTCATGACGTCGGACACCGACGGCGCCCGGACCTTCTATGGCGAGGTCTTCGGCTGGGAGGCCCAGGAACCAGCACCCGAGTTCGGCGGCTACTTCAACTTCACCAAAGACGGCATACTCACCGCCGGCTGCATGCTCAAGCAATCCGACAACCCGATGCCGGACGCTTGGACCACCTACCTTGCCACTGCCGATGCCCGGGCGACGCTAGAGGCGGTCGAGGCCAACGGTGGGCAGGTCTTCGTCCCCGCCATGGATGTCGGCGACCTCGGGACCATGGCGGTCGTCGCCGATCCTGGAGGGTCGGTGATCGGCATGTGGGAGCCGAAGATCCACCGGGGCTTCGGTCGCTACGGAGAGCCGGGGACGCCAGGGTGGTTCGACATGCAGACCCGGGACTACGACACGTGCGTCTCGTTCTACCGCGACGTCTTCGCGTGGACGACGAACACGTTGAGCGACACGCCGGAATTCCGCTATACGACGCTCAAGGTCGGCGACGAGGAGCTGGCCGGGATCATGGACGCAGCAACCTTCCTTCCTGTCGGAGTCCCGGCCCATTGGACGATTGTGTTCGCGGTGGCCGACACAGATGCGTCACTGGCCCAGGTTGTCACCCTCGGTGGAGCAGTCGTCGTTCCAGCGGCGGACTCCCCCTACGGACGACTTGCGACCGTCTCGGATCCGACGGGCGCGACATTCTCCCTTGTGTCTGGCAGCTGAGGATCGTCCCACAGCTGGGAGAGAGCAACTCTCTGTGAAACCCGGGCCGATTCAAACCGACCCTCCCTCTCAAGGTGGAGACACGGGTTCGAACCACGTTGGGACTGCTCGGTACTTGGCTGGTCGGGGGGCTCTCGTGAACCGGTGCCCAGTGACGGCCCAAGGCTTCGCCGGTGTTCAGCCCAAACCCTGAAGTGCCGCGGCGGCACGCCGCTCGACGTTTCGGTATCCGTGAGCTGCTGCGGCCGCATGGGCCCTGGTGAAGAGATCACGGGCCTTGTCGGCATCGCCCAGAGCGCGGCGTTCAGCAAGCATTCTTCCCCACGAAAGAGCGGTGCGGGCAGCGAAGAATTTGGCACCCACCCGGTCGCTGAACTCTGCGGCCTGGTTGAAGTAGGCGTCCGCCTCGTCGTAGCGACCGAGGACGGCAAGCAGGCCGCCGAGATAGTGGCTGACCGGGCCCAATGCCGATGCGCCCGTCGCCGGCAGTTGACCGGCCCACGGCGCGAGCCGGTCGAACAGCGGCCCGGCGTATTTCGGGTCCCCGCATTCGATAGCTGCCTCGGCGTAGTCGACCATTCCGGTGAGCCAGATCTGGTCCAGGGGGAGATCGAAGTCTTCGGTAGCGAACTCGTCCAGCAGGATTCGCGCTTGGTCGGTACGGTCCCCCTCGACGTGGGCCTTGGCCAATAGTGACGCGAAGAGTCCCCGGGGGATGTCGGGGGTTTCGGCGGCCAGCTTCTCGATGAGTGTGGCCAGCTCGCTCATGGTGCCGCGTTGGCCGCTCACGATCATGAGCTGTGCACCGAAGATGATGCCGGCGTCGGGCTGGCCCCCGTCGGTGCCGATCTGAAGGGCCTTGGTCGCCAGCTGTTCAGCCCGGTCGGTATCCCCGGAGAGCTGTGCCCGCATGGCAGACACGAAGGTGTGCCCCCAGGTGAAGATCGGCTGGTCAAGCTGAGCGGCCATCGATCCGTGGATCTGGATGCAGCGGTCCATCTCATCGATGTCCCCGGCGCGAGCGGCCGTCTCGGCACGCCACATCGCGGCCCAGTACAGCTGCGCCGGATCACCGACCCGCTCGGCTCGAACCAGGGCGTCGGCGGTCCGGGCCAGCGCCAGCTCGAGCAGGGACGGAACCTGCAGCGGGATGTAGAGGTGGTTGAGGGTCCGAACGATGATGGCGTCGTCACCGGATGACTCGGCCGCGGCGATGGCCTCGTCGGCCAATGCCCGGCGACGGTCGAGCGGGCTGCCGTGGGCGAGCTCCGAACACAGGGTCGCGAGCACGAGCGCCCGATCGGCGCTGGCGGCGGGAAGCAGCTGGAGGGCCATCTCGAGGATTTCGACCTTGTCGGCATCGATGACTCCGACGGCGCTGTAGAACCCACGATCGTTGGCCAGCGCGGCGGACACCAATCGCTCGGTGTCGCCGAGGTCGGCTGCCCGGCGAGCGGCGTCGAGGAAGGTGTCGCGAAATGCGGGATCTCCGATCTGGCGTTGGGCCGTGCCGAGCCCTATGCCCAGGTCGATTGCCAGGAGCGCATCGGGGTCTGCCGCCTGGGCGTAGAGGTCGAGGGCTTGTGTGTAGTAGCGGAGGGCGTCGCCAGGTGCCAGGGCGTCGAGGGCGGCGTCGGCCGCCCGGCGCCAATAGTCGAGGGCCTTGGCCAGGTCTCTGGGCTGGATGGCGTTGAACCAGTGGCGGGCCAGCTCGCCAAGCCGGTCCTCGGGGCGGTCCCCGAAGAGGTCTTCGAGGGCTTCGGCCACCTGGCGATGGGCCCGGGCAAGGCGGGTGGGACCCAGGTCCGCATACAGGGTGTGTTGGATGAGGGCGTGGGCGAAGTTGTAGCGCCCCGGTTCCCCCGGACGCTCACGCACCAGTGCGGCAGCAGCAGCAGCGTCGAGCACGTCGAGTGACTCGTCCTCCGAGGTGTCCGAAGCGCGGGCCAGGACATCGAGGTCGAAGTCCCGACCGATGACCGCGGCGAGCGCCAACACCCGCACGGCGACGGCTCCCAGCCGGGCGACCCGGGCGCCGATCACCTCTCTGACACTGGCGGGCAGGCCTATGTCCTCGATGCTGCCGGTTGCCACCCACCGTCCCGTGGTGTCCTGATAGATCGCTCCGGTCTCCGACAGGTGGCGCAACACCTCGCCCACGAAGAACGGGTTGCCGTCGGTCTCGCGGTACACGGCATGGGCGAGGTTCACCGCGGCCTCATCGAGGGCGTACCCGGCCGTGGCTTCCATCATTGCCACGACCCCGGCGTCATCGAGCCCGGTGAGCTGGACACGAGCCACCCTGAGCTGTCGATGCATGGCGGCGAGGGTCTCGAGGAGCGGATGGGCGTACGTCAGCTCGTTGTCGCGGTAGGCCCCGAGCACCAGAACTCGCGCCACCTGATCCGACCCGATCAGGTGACACAGCAGCTGCAGGCTCCCGGCGTCCGCCCACTGCAGATCGTCGAAAACGAGGACGACGGATTGGTGCTCCGACAGGGTCGCCAGCAATCCCACCACCGACGCGAAGAACAGGTAGCGCTCGGTGTCTGCGTCGCCGGCCTTCAAAGGCGGGAGGTCGGGGATTCTGGTGGCGAGTGCCGGTACCAACCGGGCCAGCTGGGATCCGTGGGCCTCCACATGTGCGATGAGCTGATCCTCGGTGGCGTGGCTCACGTAGTGGCCGAGCGCCTCGGCGAAGAGTTGATAGGGGGTGGCAAGGTCCTCTTCACAGTGCCCGAACAGCACACAGGCACCGCTGTCGAATGCGGCCCGGGCGGCTTCCGCGACAAGCGTCGTCTTGCCCAGGCCGGCCTCACCCGAGATGAAGAGCACCTCCCGCCCCTCGCCCCCGGTGACTCGCTTGGTCGCGTCTGCAATCGCTTGCAGCTCCGACTCGCGCCCGACAACGCCGATGGAGGGGCGGACGGTCAATGGCACCGGCAGGGCGTGTGGCGCAAGCGAACGCAGAGGGGGGAACTCCGACCTCAGGTCGGGGTGCACCACCTGCCACACCCGCTCGGGAGGGCCCAGAGTTCGAAGTGACGCCATCCCCACGTCGACGAAGGTGGACCGGTCGGGTAGGTCGACACCGCTGGTTGCCGCCGTGCTTTCGGAGACAAGGATCTGACCACCGTGGCCGAACGCCCTCAGGCGTTCGCCCTCGGGGATCGTCCCACCGACATAGCGGCCGGCGCCGCGTAGCTGCGCCTCGCTGGTATGGACCGCCATTCGAACCGGCAACCACGGCAACTCGGCCGCCAGCCGTTGTTGCGCCATGACTGCGGCCGCTAGGGCATCGCTGGGCCGGGCGAACGTCCCGATCACGCTCTCGCCTTCGCCTTGCTCCACAGGGCGCACGCCGCCGCCGCCGGTGATCGCCTCGTCCAACAGCTCGTAGTGGCGCAGGACCGCCGTGCCCATGTCGTCTCCGTACTCCTCCCAGAGCCGTGCCGAACCGTCCAGATCCGTCAGCAGGAAGGTCACGGTGCCTGCCGGTAGCACGATGTCGGGTGTAGTGGAGGTCGCGATCGTGCGCTCGAGCGCGACGATGTCCCCTGACGGCTCGATGCCGGTCTCGTCGATCAAGAGGGTCCGATAGGACTGGAAGGCCCGGAGCGCCTCCACTCGTCGCCCCGAGTCGGCGAGGGAGCGCATCAGCAGCCCGCGCGGTCGATCCCGAAGGGGGTGTGCGCCGATGAGAGGCTCGAGGTGCACAATCGACTCGGTCCACTCGCGGAGTCCGAGCAGGATCTCGGTGAGATCCTCGATGGCGCCGGCGTGGGCCTCGGCGAGCCGCCACGATTCGGTGATGGCCCACGGCTCGTGGGCGAACTCGGCGTAGGCCTCGCCCCGCCAGAGCTTCAAGGCGGCTTCGAATGCCGAACGGGCGTCCAAGGGCTCCTCGCTCGAGCGGCCCAAGGCGACAAGGTGCTCGAACCGCTTCGCGTCGACGGCCTCGGTGCGCAATTCGTAGCCCGGTGCGGCAGTGACAAGGGTGTCGGAGCCCACGATCTTCCGGAGTCGGCTGACAGATGTTCGCAGCGCTCCGGACGAGAGTTCAAGGCGGTCAGCCAAGAAGTCGGCCGACACCGCCGTACCTGCCCGCAGAACGAGGAGGCTCATCAGGCGGCGCTGTGCCGTGCTGGCCAACTTGATGTGGGTGCCGTCCGCCCCGATCACCCTGAGGGGCCCGAGCACTTGGAACTCCATGCACCATTCCCCCTGGCCAACGGGTACCCCACCCCTGGCCCAGAAGCACACTAGGTGAAGCCGACGGGTCGTGCCATCAGAAGTGACGCGCAGCTGTAACAGCGGGTCCGCAAGATCTCACTCACAGTCATTCCCCAGACAGACGCCCGAAAGGACACCGGAGAGATGATCTTCATCACGACCTACAAGGTGAAGCCGTACCTCAGTAAGCAAGAGACCAGAGAGTTGATGGGTGTGTTCGCCAAAGAGGGGGACGGGCCGGGCGTGACTGGGCACTACCTCGCAGCCGACGGTAGCCACGGGGTGGTCATCTCCGAAGCCGACGACCTTGCTCCGGCATACCGGAACCTCCTCAACTACACCCAGTGGATCGAATACGACACCAGGGCGATGCTGACGATCGAGCAAGCTGTCCCGCACATCCTGGACGCGCTCGGGTGAACGTCGGAGCGTCCGAGCCCATCCACTATCGGCATCGAACCCAGAGGAGATCCCGTTGAGTCATCTGCAACTCGCTCGCACCAGGATCGTCCCGGAGGCCTGGCGGGACCTCACCGACGAGCAGAACGATGCCCAAACGGCTGCGATCTACGCGGTGATCGGGAAGTACGGCGGCGACGCGAAAGTCATCTCGTTCGCACCCAGTGACGTCACGCTCGTCTCGGTCATCGAGTATCCCGATGAGCTGTCGGCCAAGCGTAGTATCGCCGGGATCTTGGCGCTTGGAACCCTCGAGTACGTCTCGGTCGAGGCGCTCTGGGACGTAGTCGAATGGGTCGGGATCGTCCGGGAGGCCGGCGCCACCGGCTGACGACGACCAAGGTGTCCGTGCCGATGGCCCCCGGTGGGCGGAATCGGGGCCATTCGCACGGTGCAACGTCCTGGCGAGAAAGGTCGAGGTCGGCCTCGGCGGGCGTCAGGAGTCGAGTCAGACGTCATCCGTGAACGCCTTGCCGAGGGCGGTCGGGCTCACGAGCTTCGTCCGTCTACGTCCGTGGGACGTCGAAGAACAGTGCGGGACGATGGGGACCAACCGCTCCTGAATCCCCAGCTCAATCTGCATTGCCGCTGGTAATGGGATCGGCCTCCGGCGCCCCCTCAAGGTGGAGGCACGGATTCGAACCCCGTTGGGACTGCTCGGAAAACGCCAGCACAAAGACCATGCTGAATCTCCCTGTTGTCAGACGTGTCGACCCGCGGTTACCCCGCCTCAGCGACCCTCTTGATAGCGGCAAGGGTCACCGGAATGCCCTGACGGGCCGCCTCGGTGCGATTTGCGATCTGGGTGGGGGCCTCGTCTCCGAACCGCTCCTCAAACATCGCGATCCCATCTGGGAGGAAACTCCATGACTCCGTGACCTCGGTGCCTTCGGTAACGGGAGCAAAGGTGTAGCCCCAACGGACCCGGGTCCCGCCGACAACGAAGGCGAACTCTCGCCCGCGTTCCGCCGCCACAACCTGGGAACGGGTCTCCCATGTCCGTTCGGGTGTCTCATTGCGACCCGTAAACCACGCACCGACGTTGGGGCCATCGCCCTCGTCCCACCAGCATGCCTTGCACACAGGGCTCCACTCGCCCATCCGGGTCACGTCGGAGACCATGTCGTAGACGAACTCTGCCGGACGACCGATGACCATGGAATCTGAGAATGTGAGGTTCTCCACTCCTGCATTATCGCGGGAGTGGACGGGTATCCGCTACCGCCAGGTGGGCCGCGCAGTGCCTGGCACGATCCAAGACATGCTTGCTAGCGCGAGCATGTGCGCCTGTTCCATCTCATCGACTGGTGCGATCTGGCGTACATCGCTCCGGTCCGCCGGTGCCGCGGTCCTGGGTACAGTGCACCACACGGGCGGGGAACGCTGGCCATGGGTTCCGAGGCCGGGGTCCGCGGGTCGGACGTACGCGCGAGGAGACCGCAGCCGATGGAAGGTGACGAGTTCGCCGACAGGACCTCCCTCAGCCGGCGGGGCGTGCTGGGCGGCGGCCTGGCCCTGGGCCTGGGCGGGCTGCTGCAGGCATGCGGGGGCAGCGCGACGATCAGCCGCGCCACGGCGGTCCGTCCCGCCGGCAACGATCTCGACGCCATCGAGCACGTGGTCTTTTTGATGATGGAGAACCGGTCGTTCGACCACTACTTCGGCACCTACCCGGATGCCAAGGGGTTCGACGATCATCCTTCCGGGAGCCTGGGGCCGTTCAGCCAGGCCTGGGCCACTGCACCAGCGGGCCACGTGCCGGCCGGGCAGCTCCTGCCCTACCGGCTCGACCCGGCAACCGTCTCGGCCCAGTGCGCGGGCGACAATTCCAAACCCGACCACGGGTGGATCTCCCAGCACGAGAGCTGGAACATGGGCGCCATGGACCGCTTCGTGGCGGCGCACTCGGAGCTGGCGTTCGACGGTCCGGACCAGGGTCCGTTGGTCATGGCGTATATGACGCAGGCAGACGTCCCCTTCCTCTGGGCCCTGGCCAACGCCTACACGCTGTGCGACGCCTTCTACGGCTCGGTCTTGGGCCC
>CABECS010000361.1_pt1 | contig 14594 bp, 22 predicted proteins | sample 3132881 | NCBI WGS metagenome assembly CABECS01 (sample SAMEA5534328, study PRJEB31848) | metagenome | biome: tundra; feature: field; material: soil | place: USA | collected 2013-05 | depth 0.15 m
GCCCAGGACGTTCCCGAGCTGGTCGACCGCGGTGGCGGCCACCCGGTGGCATGCCACTTCCCCGAACGGACCAGCGTCGTCTGACCGGCGTCGTCTGACCGGCGGGTCCCCCTGGATCCCCGGCTACTCCCCGACCAGCTGACCTGCCGCCGGGTGACCCCCCCTGGAGCTTGTGATGCTCCTCACGGGTGTCGGCCGCGCCTGGTCGACGCAGGGACCCGGCGCAGTCCCGACACCCACGTCGGCGCCTGGTTGTTTCTTTTCGGTCCGCATGGCGCGATGATGACGGGGCGGGCGGACTCGACGGTCGCAACCAGGGGGACACTCTGCAAGGGGGAGCATCATGCTCGTAGCAAATCTGCTCGAGGCCAAAGGGACCGCGGTCGTGACGACCACCAGCGACGCCAGCGTGGGATCGGTGGTGGCGCACATGGTACGGCACCGGATCGGTGCACTGGTGGTCTCCTCGGACGGACAGCGGATCGAAGGCATCGTGTCCGAGCGTGACATCGTGCAGCGGCTGAGCGAACTCCACGTCGATCTGCTCGACGAGGCCGTGGCCACCATCATGTCCACCTCGGTGCAGGTCTGCGAATCTTCGGACGACGTGGAGTCGGTGATGAACCTCATGACCGAGCACCGGGTCCGCCATGTCCCGGTCGTCGAGAACGGTCGACTGTGCGGGATCATCAGCATCGGCGACGTGGTGAAGAGCCGGATCGGCGAGCTCGAGAAGCACCGGAACGAGCTGATGGAGTACATCACCGCACGCTGACCCCCGGCGCGCCGGATCCCCCGCGCCCGGGGCCAGGGGTACGGCACCGGTACGTGGCGGTCGGCCACATGGTCGCGCCCCACCCCCTATGGACAAAGTGCCGGACCCGGAGCGTGGCGGCGGGACCTCGCTCAACGGGCCCGGCGCTATGGCATCAGCGGAGCAACCGACCGACGTGCATCGGAAGGTTGCTTCAGACGTCTGATGCGCGAAGGTCGTCCGAAAGCGATGGTAGACCGTCTGCCCCGACAGTGGCAACATGGGTTGCAGAAGCCGTGTTGCCACTGGTGAGGCCAGGAGCGCCGCGTCGACGCACCTTCGCATGCGCCGACGCCGGTGGCACGCAGTCCTGGTACCAGCCGGAGCACAGGCCCGAAGCGACGATGTTCTGATTGCACGCGCTCACTCGGTCCCGGCTGCCCTGCCCCGCCAGCAACGCCATCGGGCGCGGGCTCGTTGGGTAGCGTGAGCAACCGTCGATCCGAGGTGCCTCGCAACCTGGCTAGGATCTCTCCGGCCACCACGGGAGGCGGCGGGGTGATCGCTGCGGGGGGAATCTATGGACGACGGCAGCCAGTGGGATGTCGGCACGTACGGTGCGCCATACGCAGCGGAAGCCAGCGAACTGGGCAGAAGATTGGACAGCAACCACGCAGTCGAAACCTCGGGGCCCACACCCCTTCCGGGCGCCTGCGGGGTTTGCGGTTTCCTCGTGTACGGGCCGGCCGAGAGCATCTGGTGGCACCTTCCCCCCGAAGAGGAATTCTCTCGGGTCAGGTCCTGGCTCGACAACAATCGAATGTAGAAGGCCTGCACGGACGCCCGTGATCCCTCCGACCCCGAGGAACCTCACTCGGGCCGTCCTGTCGGCCCCCACCGGAGATCGCCGTGGGCGGGTGCCGACTTCCGGATCCACTTCCTGATGATAAGGGCCGGGTCCGGAGCTCGGCGGCGGAACCTCGCTCAACGGACCCGGCGGGATGGCACGCACGGCATCACTGGCGGGATGTTGTCCCCGGTCGGTCTCTGCCGAGGTGCGCGACCGTCGCCCCTGGGCATGTACCTACTTACTTACACCAGGTCGAAATGGCTGTTTTCCGAATGTAGAGGTTCGGTGCCTCCCTCCGCAAGACGGCCGGGCCATCTGCGGGCGTCGGTTGCCACCACTGTCTCCGCGACGCGGTCAACGGTCAGGTCCCGCCTCCAGCAAGGGTCGCGCCTCGGCATCGCCGACATCCTCGAGAGCGGTAGCGACCTCGCCCCCGCTCTCGAGGATGTCGAGAGTGATGTGGAAGATCTCCTGATAGGCATCCAGCGCGGCACGGAACTCGGAGATGGCCTGGTCGAGTGCGACCAGGTCCTGAGCAGCGGTCTCACGTCCGGTCGTCACGACCTACGGGGGAGGTCAGGTTCGACGAACCGGAACATGGCCGGGCAGGTTGCGTCCTCTCCCCTGCTCGGTCGGCGGACGGCCGACCGGCCCGCAGGCAGATGTCGTCCGGCCGGCAGATGCGACCCGCCACGGGGTCGCCGGCTGGGTGCGGTTCCGCGAACGGGGCTCCGCTTCATCGTCCGTGTGGTGCCGGTGATCGCTCCGGGCCCCTCCGCACCCTGCAATGATCTGCCCGGGGTCAGGTGCCGGTCCTCCCGGAGCATGGATGACTTGTGCCATCCGGCCCCGTTGGTTGCCGCGGTGTCGACTCAGGTTCGGCCCGTGGAATGTGTCCTTGCCCGCAAGGCGGGTGGGAGAAGGAGGAGGCCATGGCTGAAGAGGGATGGGAAGAGATCACGATCGTCGAGAGGACCGCCGTCAAGGAGGTCGGCGATAGGATCGAGGTCGAGTGGAAGCTGAGCGCCAACCCCGATCTCGAGTGGGCGGAGATCTTCCAGATGGCAGCCACATCGGACCGCGAGGGTCCCGTCGACTGGGTGATGGGCGCCGGTCCGGATGTCCTGGGCGCCGTCGTGCGGTGGTTCGTTCCGGACACCGCCATCGAGAACGCCGAAGCAGAGGTGAGACATCGACTGTCCGTGGCGAATCAACGCTTCGGAACGGGACAGGAGAGCCAGGGTTCCGGCGCGTGAGGCACCGGCCGGGCCGGCACCCGGTGGCCCCCGGCTCGGCGCCATTTGGGGCATTGGGCACTTCTCAACGTGACCGGTGCGGTGTACAATCAGATCGAAGGATCCGTGAGGATCCGGAGAGAGGTGGCTTATTGATACCTCACCAGGATGGTTCATCCTGAGAACGGACTGATGGGGATTTTCCGGGGCAGCATCCCGGAAGGCTCAGACAACAGTACGGGCAACCAACTCGGAGTGGGAGCGTTGCGACGGAAAGGGGCCCGAAGGCTCCGCTGATTGCCATTTCCCCAATGACGGTTCGTCTTCGGAGTACAAGTCAAGTAGAACGCCCGATCCCCGATGTTTCGTGGGACGGGCGTTTTCGCGTCCCGCTGTACACCATTGGGGACCTTTCGGCACCCGCCCCCGTCGACTGCATTGGGCCCTCAATTGCGGTCTGTGCCGCGGACCAACGCCCCGCCCACCCGGCCACCGGTGCGCACCGGCATGGTCGTGGGAGCGGGGCGGATCCCCCAGGCTTCCGCATAGCCATGGGGGTCCAACGGACGCGAGAACCAAGAGGCGATCGACCCCTGGCGAAACGTGCAGGAATTGATCGTCTCGTAACGTCGAGGCCTTCCGTCGAGGACGAAGGTGTGGCGGAGGGCCACCACGTGGGCGGCACCACTGGTCATCGTCAGCACGACGTCCGAGCGGAGGCTGCCTTCGGTCAAGGACCGGAAGCCCTCCCACCATTCCGGGAGTTGGGCGCGGGACAGGATCGTGCTGGCCGCGCCGCTCCCCCGCATGGTGATGACCAGGCGTTCCGAACAGCCCGACACGAACTCCTCGAGCCGGTCGGCCCCGAGAGCCGTGAAGAGCATCTCCACCCGCTCGCGCTCGGCGACGTCGTCGGTTCCCGCCATGAACTGATCTCCTCCTCGACTCTGCGACACCGGGTGCTAATCATGATGTAGTCGATCGGATTAGTCAAGATATCCCACCCCGCCGGTGACCCGAACCGGGTGCTGGGCGGTACCCTGAGTGGAGCAGAGACCGACCAACGGGGTCTGGACGGTCGAGGGAGAGGGAACCGGAGCTGATGGCCCTCGTTGCGAGCGTATGCCGGGCGGCGGGTTCGATCTGTGATCCGCTCCCTGATCTCGATGGGTATCCGGCTGCTGGAGAACACCATCGGACTTCTCGCAGGCCTGTTGCTCCCCTTGCTGCTGGTGAAGCGTGCAGTGGACGACAAGGGTGGTTCTCGACGGCGGTGAGAAGTCTGGCCCTCCTGGGACGAACGGGCGGGATCCGCTTCGGGGGCATCACGTTTGGTATTCGTGAACATCCACGTTGACCAACCTTGGCAGGACCCGAACAACGCGGTGCTCGCGGCCGGAGTCGAGCACTACCCGAACACCGTGTTGGCCGACTGGAATGACCTGGCTGGGCAGAATCCGGGCTGGCTGAACTCTGACGGCACGCACTTGCCCATCGATGGACCCGGAGCCCAGGCACTCGCCAGCTTGGTCGCCGGCCTGGTGTGACTCGACAGCTCGAAACGATGCGGCCAGCATCTGCCGACGGAGGAGCGCCGTTCCGCCTTCTCCGGAACCGCCACAGATCCCACTCCCGCTGCTCCCATAACTGATGCCAAGTCACGAAATGGCGGTCCCGTGTGGTCAAGGCCGCAGTCCTCGTGGGACCCGATCCGCCCCGAATGGCTTGCAGCGGATGGCGCCAAGGTCCGAATCAACGGCTCGACGACCCAACCCTCGTTGCAGCTGCCAGATCCGTGGGACGCTGTGCTGTGACGAACTTCGACTATCCGGGTCCGGGCGCCGGTCCAGACGCGACACGGACGGTGACCTGTGACATGGCCTTCCTCGTGTCAGAGCCGGCAGAGGTGGTCGTGCAGGCGGTGGCGTCGAGCTCGGCCGGCCTCGTCGTCGATGAGCGGTTCGAGGTCCTGACCAGTGGCGAGCCTCCTTCCTCACTGGCAGAGCTCCGTGACCCGGAAGGGGCGACGATGCACATCATCCACTCGGAGCCCGGCCGGCTCACGGTGAGCTACCGCGCCCGGATCCGGGTGGGCGCCGAGGGATCCCCGGAGCGCCGCCGTGTCCACGCCACAGCCGGAGCGGAGGGCCGGCGGTCCTCGGACTACGAGCGCCAGGTGTACCTCCGACCGAGCAGGTACTGTCCGAGCGACCACCTCATCGGCTTCGCCGTGGCCGAGTTCGGGGCCGGTCCGGATACCGGGGAGCGCATCGCCGCCATCACGGAGTGGATCCGGCAACGGATCGAGTATGTCCCGGGATCGGGCACGGTGCATGACTCCGCGGAGCACACCCTCCTCACCGGCGTGGGGACGTGCCGCGACTTCGCCCACCTCGGCGTTGCCCTCTGCCGGGCCACCGGGGTTCCTGCTCGATTCGCGGCCGTCTATGCGCCAGGGCTGTTCCCCATGGACTTCCACGCCGTGTTCGAGGCGTTCGAAGAGGGGCGCTGGTGTGTCCACGATCCCACCGGCCTGGCTCCACGGCCATCCCTCGTGCGGATCGCCACCGGACGGGATGCGGCGGACACTGCCTTTGCCGCGGTGACCAGCGGCATCGCCGACCTCGAGCGCCTTGAGGTATCAGCGATCGCGGGGCCCTCCCTCCCGATGGACGACCATTCCCGGATCGTCGAACTCGCCTGAGGTAGTACGTGGTCGCTCCGTGGCTTCCGAAGACACCCTGCGTTGCCCGGTTGAGAGCACAAGCGTTCGGCGACCGGGGGTGCGCGGGATTCGGGGACGCATGGTCGGGGATACTCCGAGATCGAGCCCAGCAGTTGACTTCCTGGCCATTCGCGCCGACGCTGATGTCTGACATCAGAGAGCAGGCGGCCGTCCCTTGGTTTCGGCCCGCTCGTGCTCCTGGAGGTTCGAGTTGCAGGACGGGCTGCGATTGGAAGGTCTCACGCTCACGGTCGAGAGCGTCGCCAAGTCGGGGAGTTCTACGGCGCGACCCTCGGGCTCGAAGTGGCCTATCACTCGGAGCCAGCATTTGCCATGATCAAAGTCAGTGGAGAGCTTGGCGGGACCATTGGGCTGATTTCCATCGAGGAGGCGCGCAAGGAAGGCGCCGAGGAAATGACTCCGACCCAGAAGCGGGCCATCCACATCGAGTTCACGACCGATGACCTTGAAGCTCTCTTCGAGGAGCTGACGGCCAGGGGCGTGACATTTCACGAGCCGCCCCACGATGAACCGTGGGAGCGAGTCATGACGGCATTCGATCCGGATGGGTACCGGTCGAGATCGCCCAGGGTCGGCGAGGTCGAGACGGTGACATCTGGTCCAAGGACAAGTGAGCCTCCCCCACCTTGCCCACTTCGCTCGTCACACAGCGCACAATTTTCCGGGTGCCTGAATCGGTCTCAGCCGTCTCTGGGCTGAGACCGAGGGCTCGTCGAGAACCTGGTGCCGACACCTTGCACCCGCATCACTGGGCCACACTCGCCGCATCGGTCAAGCGCTGGACCCTACGGGACAGTGTCATTGGCATGGGGGCACACCTCCCAGCCGACAATTTCGAGAGCAAGGGGTTGTTGCTGCCGGGCTTCGAGCCAGGATTCCCTGGGCCACCCGTAGGCGCTCTGACGGCCGATGTGCCACAGATCTACACGAACTTGCTTTCAATCTCGGCGAAGAACGCCGCAGAAAGACGCTCGAACTCCTCCTCGGTGATCCGAATGGGGTCGCCGATGCTGAGTTTCAAGACTGACTGATCAGGAATCAGCTTGATCACATTGCTGCCACGCAGGATTCCATCGTTGTTCATCAAGGAGTCCCAAAGCATTTCGACCTCGTTCAGTGGATTGCCGTCCTTGCCCGTGACCATACGGAGTCTGTGGACGAAGTAGCGGTCGAGCACGAGGACCATGTTGTTGAAGAAGGGCATCTCGAACGTTTCAAGGGCAGCGTCGACTTACTTGTCCGTTGTCTTGCTGGCAACAGCTTTGACGAGCGTCATGTACACCGCAAGCTGCTGATCGATCGCGGCCTTACTGTGGTCAAGCTCTTCCTGGGTGCAGTCCTTGCGTCCGAGCATGGCATAGCGTGGTTCCACTGTTGGTTAACCGGCGCTTCGGGAACGAGTGGTGTGTGGGAGCCGGCTCGAGCCCGACTTCGTCGCCATATCGACGACGCTGTCATCAAGATGCCGGACTGCCCTGACCGGACTGGCGGTAGGTGGCAGTCAAATCGTTCATCATGGCCGTCAGTGGGCCTACAGTGGATCATGCGTCGGTGGCTTGCAGTAGGCACGCTTGGACTCGCGGTTTTCCTCGGCGGGTGCTCGACAGCCACACAGTCCGGTTCCTCCACATCGACTTCCCCCTCGCACAGCCGAACCAATGCCAATGCATGTAGCTACGTGCAGTCATGGGCCAAAGACCCTATGACGTTTGAGCTGTTCAGCGCCCTCGCTGCATCCGCTGGGTCCGCCAAGAATCCCGAGCTTCACGATGAAGGCAAAAGTCTCAGCGCTGCGATCCCAAGCCACAGCGCTGAGACGATTGGCAATGTGCTCGACAAAATGGTCCATACCTGCATCGAACTGGGCCTCTTCAAAGCACCCACGGTGGGCTCGGCGACACAAGCCGGCTAGTCCATCTCATGCACGTTCGTAGGGGTTGCCTTCAAAGTGATGCGATGAAGGAGCGGGGCCTCCGCTCCCCGTGAAAGTTCCACTCTCACGATCGAGACTCGGGTTCGGTGAGGACGCACACCTGGGTGGGAAGGTCGAGTCCTTCTGCTTCGCGTTCGGTGACACCGACGTTCATCTCGTCGTTGACATGCCCGATAACGCCTCCGTCGCTGCGGCGGCGCTGGCCCGGAACGCCGCAGGTGGGGCCACTTCGCGGACGGTGGCGCTCCTCACGGCGGCAGCCGAGGCCGACGCGGCTGTTGCTTGAAGGCGGGTTACCGGCCACCCGGCAACTTACCTCTGGCCCACAGATCAGCGGCCAGGGATGCCAGCCTCCCGACAATATGAGACACCCATCTGAGGTTGAAGCCGAGTCGCTTCATCCTGCTCGGCCCGAACGGCCGAGCAGTCAGTTCAGGGCCGGTTGGCGAGGATGGCGAGACCCTCGCCGGTGAGGTCCGGGTGAGCACCCTTGCGTCCCGTCATTGCCAGAACCAGCGAGATCAACGGGCCAGAGACTTCAGGACCATCGCCGTGGACCCATTCGCTGTCGGTAGCTCGGAGTCGCAACCCGGCGATCCGCCTCTTCGCCCCGATGAGGAGGTTCGAGTTCTTCCAGCTGTCGGCGACCGCCACCAAGGCCCCCTCTGGCGACGTATGTTCCAGGCCCAGCGGCCGGCGGATGTCCTCACCGTGGACGACGATTTCGCCGAGCATGGCCATCACTGGAGCGGGCGGATGATTGGTGGTCGAGGTCCGGGCACGAAGCCGGCGAACCAGTTCGTCCGGGCCAACGGAAGCGAGGCGCTTGGCGGCCCTATCTGCGAAGACGTTGAATCTGAAACCGGCCGAGATCATCTCCCTGTAGAAGTTCAAAGGAGTCTGCTCGGCCGCGGCAAGCACGTGGCCGGCGGTGTCTTGGACGGACCAGCCTTCACACCACGAGGAAGTAGCCCACTGTTCGGAAGACAGGTCAACCCAGGTATCCGCCAACTGGGCCCGCTCGGAGTGGATGTACGTCCAGGTGTCCTCGGACTTCATGCCTGGCCCTGCCTTTCGTGCCGTCAATCAGCCCAACACTATCGACGGGGCGGGAGGCTTGCCCCGAGTCGATGGCTCCGAGAGGTTCCGTCAGGAGCCGCATGGCCGTTTGGGGGTATTCACCCGACCGGTAACAGCACCTCCAGCCCGGTCCAGTCGAATAGACATTGCAGTTGGGACCACGAGCTAACGGCGCCGTGCGCGAGAAGGGAGAAGCCCCAGATCCGTCTGATCTGCGTGCTTGGCATTCCGATCCCACTTCGCTCAGGTAGGAACAGGTGAGGCGATCTGCACAGCGACGGATTTCCCACGACCAGGTTCGTTTGGTCGGGGTGCCCTATGCAGACACATTCGGCGCTTCCACATTTCGGCCGGTGGGATCCCCGATCTCCTTGGGCAACTCGATCTCGACTGCGAGCCCGGACAACGAGACGGAGGCTATGTCGTCACTGTTGTCGTCGCGATGATGGGCGCCCAGCTCGTCGAGTTGAGAAGACCGGTTCGTGACGACGGCACTTCTGGCAGTGATTGCCTGCGACATCGAGTCACTCGTGACTACGCTTGCGGTCGCCGCCCATCCACACGCTAGAGCACCGACAAGGCCAAGCGACACCAAAGTATTGCGGAGTCTCATGTTGCGTTCCCGTTCTCGAGACCGTCAACTCGACCGTAATCCACCGACCTTGCGATTTCATGACGCTATCCCAGCGTTATCGGGGGCATCCCAATGATGCGTTGCATTTTCCGCCGACCACGGTCCGCTATGTCGCCGTTCGGATCACGGCGTCCACCGATGCACAGCCACCGATGCTCGACGAGATCACCGCTGGCTAGTTAGCCGAATTGGGGAGAGACGACAAGCGCACCCGAGCCGGCATTGTTTCGGGGGCACCCGAGTGCCGGACTCGGTTGAGCATTGTGGGACGCGCGTCCGGTATGGCTGATTGCTCGGCCAAGACGACGTCTGAGCCGTCGATCGGGCACCCCAAGGCACCTGAGCCGTTCTAGGAGTCCGCGCCGCCATCTGGTGGGTGAGGCGAGGTCCGCGAGGGTAGGCGGGCGAGCACGATGAAGGCACCAGCGAGGGCGACGACGGCGCCGACGAACATCGATACCTCCAAGCCGCTCATGAACGCGGCCCGGGCAGTGCGTTCCAACAGGGCGCCGGTAGTGCCTCCGGCAATACCCGCCACGGCAAGAGCACCGCCGAGCGATCCGAGGATGGTGTGCGTGGCGGCTATCGGCACGTGCCGGCCAGCAAGCGTGGCCGTCATGTGATTCTGGTAGCGGGTCAACATCACGCTTCCGACCACAGCGACGCCGAGCGCGCCACCTACCTGGATGGCCACGCCGTTGGTCGCTGATCCGATCCCGGAGTCGCCCTGAGGGACCGATCCCACGACGGAGTTCGTCGCCGTCGGCAGCAGGAGGCCGGCCCCCAAACCGATCAGCAGCATGCCGGGCACCACACTCCCATAGGTCGTCGCAATCGTGGACGCCGCTGACATCTGCCACAAACCGCCTGCGATCGCTACCAGGCCGGCTGCAACAGCGAACTTGGTCCCGATGACGCGGGCGACGATCGGAGACAACGACGCGGTCACACCAAGCACGGCGGCGATGGGCAAGATGCGCAATCCCGCCTGGAAAGGTGAATAGCCGAGGTCAAATTGCAGGAACTGCGTTTGCAGGAACAGCGCCCCCATCAGCCCGAAGACCCCAAGGCACTCACCCGCTGCGGCTACGGAGAAGCAGCGATCAGAGAAGAACCCCAGTTTCAGCATCGGGTGGCGGATATGGGCTTCCCAGGCGACGAACGCGCCGAGAACGGCAAAGCTGGCCAGCCCGACTCCCACCACGATCCCTGAGGTCCAACCCTGGGTCGGAGCCTCGATGATCGCCCAGAGCAGCAGGCCCAGGCCGGCGATCGACAGCACCGCTCCACCGGGGTCCGGCCGGTCGGCGTTCGGGTTCTTTGAGTCCGGCACCAGCATCAGGACTCCCGCGAACCCGGCGATCACGATCGGAACGTTGACCAGGAACACGGAGCCCCACCAGAACCTCGTGAGCAGCAAACCGCCGGCGATCGGACCGATGGCGATACCGAGTCCGCTGGTGCCGGCCCAGGCACCGATGGCTCGGGCTCGCTCCGTTGGATCGCGGAAGACGTCATTGATGATCGACAGCGTCGAAGGCATCGTCAGCGCCGCACCGGCACCCATGATGGCTCGACACGCGATCAGCAGATGCACGGAACCCGAGAATGCGGCACCGATCGATCCTCCGGCGAAGACGGTCAGGCCGATGAGAAGGAACCGTTTGCGCCCGAACCGATCGGCCAGGCTGCCACCGACGAGTAACAGCCCCGCGAACACCATCGCATAGGAGTCCACGATCCACTGCAATTCGCTCGAGGAGGCGTGCAGCTTCCGTACCAGGGTTGGCAGGGCCACGTTGAGGATGGTGTTGTCCACATTGACAATCAAGACGGAGGAACACAGCACCACCAATGCGGCCCAACGGCGTGCAGGCGACATCGTCGCCGGTCGCGTCGCTAGGCTCACAGGTTCATTACATCTCAGAGGGCGTCAGAGAGCCAGGGTCGAAGGGCACTTTGTCGTCTCGGCGCCATTGAACCCGCTTGGCTCCGCCTTGGCAGCGAAGAGTTTCCGGAGAGCGCCCGTGCTCTGAACTGTGTCATGTCGCGCCAGAGCTAACTCTCTCCAGGGGATAGGACGAGTAGGGATCGCACACCGATTCGGAGATCTTCATCTCGTTGACTAGCCCGTAGTCCGCGCCCGAATCCGTGGGTCAGCTTGTCCGGGTTGACTCGAATCTCGCCGTGGGCGTTGTGCGATAGCACGAAGGGGTCCGACACGAGCGGCATCCGGCCTGATCCGACCGATCGAACAGGTAAGCCCCCCGAACGCCGGAGCACCTCCACGCATACCGGGTCGAACGCGAGATCCCGAGCCTGGCGGGTCTTCGTCGGGCCCGTGTCCTGCTCTCCCTGGGTCACGGCGAAAGAGCGAGCGCTCCGGACCCGACCATTGGCCAGATCGATGTCAAACCATTTGAGCTCCACCAGCTCGCCTCTGCGGTGGCCCTGGTCAACGCAGCCAGGGCCACCGCAGAGGGTCAAGGCCGGCGATAGGGGGCAGTGCCAATAAGCAACGCCCAGAGCCACAACGTCCTGGCAACGGGGATTAGCTTTAGCCTGTGGATTTGTTCAGGGTCACGGCGGCGCGAACGAGAGTCTTCAACGCCTCCTCGTCTATCTTCTCGCCCTCGTGGAAGTCGATGGCACGCCTTGTGTTCCCGTCAAGACTGGAGTTGAAGAGGCCCGAAGGATCCGTCAGAGCCGCCCCTTTGGCGAAGGTCATCTTCACGACGTTCTTGTAAGTCTCGCCTGTGCAGATCAATCCGTCGTGCGACCACACCGGAACCCCTCTCCACTTCCACTCCTCGACGACTTTGGGATCGGCTTCCTTGACTAAGGTACGGAGCCGGCTGAGCATCTTGCCCCGCCAGTCGCCTAGCTCCTTGATTCTCGCGTCTATCAGCTGAGAAGGAGACTTGCTCTTCTGCGACTCGCTCTTCTTCATGCCTGTTTCTCTTCCTTAGTCCCGAGGCTTTGATAAATGGGGGTCATCCCCATCGTGCCGATTCTACCTAGAGCCGGAAAAGCTGGGTCTATGTCGTCCTGAAGTGCCGCTGGGTTACGGTCGACAACCGCCCCGCTCCCAGCGATCTGGGGCACCCCGGGGCCCATCGTTCCGGCCCCGGATCCGATCGTGTTCAGTCCATCGCCCTTTGTCGAAGCAGATGTTGCAGATCTGCAGCGCCAAAGTGTGCCGGCTCCGTGGTTTCGAGGAAGTCGATAAGCACGTCGAGGAACTTCTTGGGCGTTTCCACGTGGGGGAAGTGCCCGGCACCCTCGATGATCTCGAGTCGGCTGCCGGGGATCGCTTCATGAGCTGCGTAGGCGTGACCCACCGGAATGATGGCGTCCTGATCGCCCCACACGATGAGCGTCGGCATCTGCGCCGCTAGGTACAGTCTGTCCATGGCGCTCACCGCCTGTCCTCCCGGGTCGATCACTGCCCGAATCGTCCGCACGAAGGCTCGGCGGTTGGCAGACTCGGTGAGCGAGGCGTAGGCGCTCCACATCTCGGCAATCCGGCCCATGCGGACGCCGCGCTGGTGAAGCATCCGGCTGATCCCATTGCCCTTCTCGCGCACCACGGACGGGAACAGCACCGGCATCACGTACTCGCTGCCTGGGAGGGTCATGAGGCGCAGCATCCAGCTCACTTCCCGCCCGAGACCGCCGCTGTCGACGAGGACGATCCGCTCGCAACACTCGGGGTGCTGGTAGGCCAGCTGCAGCGCCACGCCACCGCCGAACGACTGGCCGACGATACTGGCCCGTTCCACGCCGAGGGCTCCGAGCAGGTCGCGCATTCCACTGGCATAGGCACCGAGGGAATAGTCGCCGAGGGGCTTGGCGGAGTGGCCGTGACCGATCAGATCGGGGGCGATGACCGTGTAGCGGTCGGCCAAGGCCGGCATCACCTCTCGCCATGCCCGGGAACTACCGGCTATCCCGTGGATGAGCAGGAGCACTGGCCCTGCGCCCTCCATTCGGTACCCAACCTCATGGCCGTGGATGGATACGTGGTGCAGCTCAAAGCCCATGGCCCCATTGTCCCCCAGATCCCAGGACAAGGAGACAGGGAGCCAACCTGCTCGGACAATCGTCTCTCATCCGGGCACGCGGCCCCCGCCGCCATCAGCCCCGGATTGCGTCCTCAGCGAGACAGGTTGAGGCACTGGCTGATCTCAGCTGCGCCGGCTGAGCACCGATCGAGTGTCAGCCTGATGGGCTAGGCCTGCTCCTATCCCCAGCTCACCCGGCTGAGGGCGGCGGCGCTCAGCTCATTGGGCGAAAAGCCTCAGCCGTGATGAGCGCATACCCGGCCGAGATCTGGGGCAGAGGCCAGGCATCGACCCGGTCCCCACGGGCATGTCAGGCACGGAATTCACTAGTGAACCGCGAGCCGTCGCGCCCGCGAACGATTGGATCTTCTCGCCATGGGTCTGGTCGACGTGCAGATTGTCCTGTGAAGTCTTCCTCCGCCGCAGTGTGGAACTGTTCACACGCGCGAGAGGTGCCGCCAAGGAAGCAACGGACCATAGCCGGTCAGTTGTCGGCGAGAGCCACCCGGGCGAGAGCTTCGACCGGGGCCAAGGCACCGGGACCTTGCGCCGCCACGATCGTCCGGCTCCCATTTGAATAGGCATTGAGGACGGAACGACCGGCGGTTGTCGTGCCAAAGGCCCCGTCGCCAAGGCCGGAGATGCTCGGCATCGCGGGTGCCCCCGGAGCGTGGGCGACCTGCCCGGCGAACACGGTTGCGGATTGGTGCGCAAAGATGGTGACGCCGGCATTACCTGCGCTGCTGGTGTACTCGCAGACGACCCCACCTCCCGCCGTCGGAGTGGTGATCGGGCCCCCGTAGGAGCCCCCGAGCGCAGCATTGGCTTGGGCCAACGTCGGGCAGGTCGCAGTGCCCGTCGTCGCGGCTGCAGTGGTCGGTACGGCTGCGGTGGTCGCGCTCGCGGGTTGTGTCGTGGTCGCTGAGGGAGACGAGGTCGAAGTGGTTGCAGAGCTGCTGCTGCTTGATCCGCAGGCCGTCAACACCAGCCCGGCCATCAGGGCACCAGCGGCCAAGGTCGTTCGAGTCTTCATGGTCAAGACCCTAGGCCAAGCTCATGGTCCTGCAAGTGGACAGTGACCCACTGAACTCGTGACTCGTAACGGAAGGCTGAGACGACGCGATCCGGATGGCCCTACGAACGACAGGGTCCTACGCATTCTTTGCCACGGCCATTGCAGTCCGAGGTGCCGTGCTGCCCACCCATCCGGCGATGAGGGGCTTCTGCCGCATATTCGATTGGATGCATGTTCCTGTCGTGACGTGATCAGGCCCAGTGCCTGCACGTATGCACTGTGA
>CABECS010000390.1_pt1 | contig 13800 bp, 14 predicted proteins | sample 3132881 | NCBI WGS metagenome assembly CABECS01 (sample SAMEA5534328, study PRJEB31848) | metagenome | biome: tundra; feature: field; material: soil | place: USA | collected 2013-05 | depth 0.15 m
GTACTGCACGTAGGCATAGCCGGTCCCCACGCCGACCAGGGCCAACCCCACGACGATGACCCCGGCAAGCAGCACCCGGTCGTCGAAGGCCGACGGCAAGGCGCCCAAGGGCAGGAAGAAGAAGGCGAAGCACACCTGGCTCGACCGGGTGCTGCTTGCCGGGGTCATCGTCGTGGGGTTGGCCCTGGTCGGCGTGGGGACCGGCTATGCCTACGTGCAGTACCGGTTCAGCCAGGTGACCAAGGTGACGGTGAAGCACCTCAAGAAGGCGCCGGTGGGCCAGCCGTTCAACGTGCTCCTCATCGGATCCGACTCGCGTGTCGGGGAGAGCGCCGCCGATGCCGCCCACCTCGGCAATCAGTCCGATGCCGGCGGTCAGCGGAGCGATGTGGTCAAGATCGTCCACATCGTGCCGGCCACCGGCCAGGTGAGCGTGCTGTCCATCCCGAGGGACACCGTGGTCACCGTGGCCGGCGACACCAGCCAGATCGGGAAGTACAACCGCATCAACGCCACCTACAACGTCGGGCCCGACCAGCTGGTGCAGACCATCGAGGCCAACTTCGGGATTCCCATCGAGCATGTGGTCCAGATCAATTTCGAGGGGTTCCGAGGAGCCGTAGATGCCATCGGCGGCATCTACCTGAACTTCCCCTATCCGGCCAAGGACGCCTATACCGGCCTCAACATCACGCAGACAGGGTGCCAGCACGTGAACGGCGGCTACTCGTTGGCCGTGGCCCGTAGCCGGCACTACGAGTACTTCAAGGACGGGTACTGGCAGTACGACGGGACCAGCGACTTCGGCCGGATCCAACGCCAGAACGCGTTCTTGAAGGCCGTCATCAACCAGGCCGAGAAGCAGTACAGCCCCCTCACCCTGAACGCCTTCATCGGTTCGGTGGTGCAAGGGGTCACCATCGATTCGACGTTCACGGTCAGCGACCTGATCTCCCTGGCCCAGCAGTTCCACACCTTCGCGTCCCAGTCGCTGGCAACGGCGACCCTGCCCACCTACAACGCGAGCTCGTACGAGTTCGGCTATCTGGGCTCGGTGCTCTACGTGCAGGAGCCCCAGGCCACCCAGGTGATCACTCAATTCCTCGGAGGACCCCCTGAGGCCGCGCTCACCCCTCCTCCCGGTCCCGACGGGGTGGTGTCGACAACGACGACGTCCACCTATCCGACGGGGAACACCCTCAACACGACCGGCGGGAGCACCCCCGCCACGTTGGCGCCGTCCGCCACGACGACCACCGTTGAGACCGACTTCGACCCCACGCCCTGCTGAGGCGCTCCTGCGGAACGCACGGGCGGTGGGGGAGTCCTCAGGCGGGCGCCTCGATCTCGTCGAGGCCCTGGGCGAGCGTGTTCCAGCTGAGGGTGGCGCACTTGATGCGAACCGGGAACTTGACCACGCCCTGCAGCGCGGCGAGCTCTCCCAGCGCGTCGGCGTCGATGGCCTCGGGCTCCGTGGCCTCGGCGTCCTCGTGGGCGGACCCGTCGCCTGCCGTCGGAAGAGTCGACTCGTGGACCGACATCATCCCCTTGAACGTCCGGATCAGCTCGCGCACTTCCGTCACCGGCTTGCCCTTGACGGCGGCCGACATCAGGGAGGCCGACGACTGGCTGATCGAGCAGCCGGTGCCGGCAATCCTGATGTCCGAGACCCCGCCGTCCCTCACCTCGAGGGTGACCACGATCTCGTCGCCGCAGAGCGGATTGAACCCCTCGACCCGGTGTGCAGGAGGGGACTCGAGCTCGCCCCTGTTCCGCGGCGAGCGGTAGTGGTCGAGGATGATCTCACGGTAGAGGTCCTCCATCCCGGGCATCAGGCCGGTGTCCCATCGGTCGGCGGATCCCACCGAAGAGCGCCACCGCCCCCGGCCGTGGCCGCACGCCTCCGGGCGAGCCGTCGGGACGGGTCGGGGTGATCCATCCCTCCAGCGTACCGGCCGGTGCTCATCGGAAGAACGCCCCGGCAGCGTCGAGCGCCTGGACCAACGTGTCGACGTCGGTCTCGTCGTTGTAGAGGGCGAAGGAGGCGCGTGCGGTTGAGTTGACGCCAAGCCGGCGCATCAGCGGCTTGGCGCAGTGATGGCCCGCCCTCACGCACACCCCGTACTGATCGAGGATCTGCGAGATGTCGTGTGGGTGCACGTCCCGGAAGGTGAAGGACAGTACCCCTCCGCGTTCGGCGGCATCCTTGGGTCCGAAGATGTGGATGTCGCTCCCGAACCTCTCGGTGAGGGCGGCCATGGCGTAGGTGGTCAGGGTGATCTCGTGGGCCCGGATCGACTCCATGCCGATGTCGTCCAGGTAGTCGACAGCGGCACCCAGTCCGACGGCCTCGGTGATGGGAGGGGTTCCGGCCTCGAAGCGCCAGGGGATGTCGTTGGGGGTGAACCCGTCCTTGCGGACGTCGAGGATCATCTCTCCGCCACCGAGGAAGGGAGGCAGCTCCGACAGCAGCTCCTCCCGCCCCCAGAGCACGCCGATCCCGGTCGGGCCGAGCATCTTGTGCGCACTGAACGCCAGGAAGTCGACTCCGAGTGATGCTACGTCCGTGGGGAGGTGGGGAACCGACTGGGCCCCGTCGGCGACGACGACGGCTCCGGCTGCGTGGGCCAGGTCGGCGATGCGCCGGACCGGGTTCAGCGTCCCGAGCACGTTGGACATGCAGGTGAGCGCCAACAGTTTGGCACCGTCGAGCAACTGCTCGAGGTCGTCGAGGATGAGCGCACCGTCGTCGTCGATCGGAACCCAGCGAAGGTGCAGCCCCCGCTCGGCGGCCAGCATGTGCCAGGGGACGATGTTGGCGTGGTGCTCCATCTCGGTGAGGACCACGGTGTCCCCCGCGTGGCAATGGGTGCGTCCCCAGGTGCGGGCCACCAGGTTGAGGCACTCGGTGGCATTCTTGGCGAAGACCACCTCACGTGACGGATCGGGGGCACCGATGAACCGGCCGACGTTGATCCGGGCTGCCTCGAAGCGCCGGGTGGCCTCCTCGGCGATGCCGTAGACGCCGCGGTGGACGTTGGCGTGGGTCGTCTCGTCGTACTGGCGCATGGCATCGAGCACCTGGAAGGGACGTTGGGACGATGCCGCCGAGTCGAGGTAGGTGATGGGGTGGCCGTTGACCTCGCGAGCCAACAGGGGGAAGTCCTTGCGGAGGGAGGCGAAGTCCACTGCTCGATCCGAACCGTTCAGTTCCGCCATGCGTCGTACCCCTCGGTCTCCAGCCTCCGGGCCAGCTCCGGGCCGCCCTCGGCGACGATGACCCCGTCGATGAGCAGGTGCACCCGGTCGGCGGCGAGCTCGTCGAGCATGCGCTGATAGTGGGTGATCACCAGAACCCCCAGTTCCGGCCGCGCCTCGCGCACGGTGTGCACGCCCCGGGCCACGGTGCGCAGTGCGTCGACGTCGAGCCCCGAATCCGTCTCGTCGAGCACGGCCAGCAGGGGCTCGAGGATGGCCATCTGCAGGATCTCGTTGCGCTTCTTCTCCCCACCGGAGAACCCGTCATTGAGGTGGCGCTCACCGAACGACGGGTCCATGCCCAGCTTCTCCATCCACTCCATCATCATCAGTCGGACCTCGAGCACCGACATGTCGATGCCGCGACGTGCGGACAGTGCCTGGCGGAGGAATTGGATGACCGGCAAGCCGGCAATGGTCTCGGGCTCCTGGAAGGCAAGGAAGATCCCGGCCTTGCCCCGCACGTCGGTCGGCCATGCGGTGATGTCCTCGCCCCGGAAGCGGATCGTCCCCGAGGTCACCTCGTAGGCGGAGTTGCCGAGCAGCACGTTGGCCAGGGTGGACTTTCCCGATCCGTTCGGACCCATGAGCGCGTGCACCTGACCCGTTTCGACCGAGAGGTCGACACCGCGCAGGATGGGCTCTCCCTCCACCGACACGTGCAGTCCTTCGATCTGGAGGAGCGGGGGTGGCATGGCCTCGATGGCCTCCCCGGCTCCGCTGGCGGTCTCCTGTGTCACGGCGACGATCCTAGCCGCACCCGGCAATTAGTCCTACGGGGATAGGGAGAATCCGACCGCCCGGCAGGATACCAACCGCGGGATGCCAACCGGAATTGCAACCACCACCAGGTCAACCGGTACGGTGAACGCATGGCCGACCCGTGGAACTTCGCCGGTCCGGTCGCGCAACACAATTCGGGCCCGGGCGTGGTGACGCTGGTCGACGAGTCGACCTTCGCCATCAGCAGCAGCGCCGGTGACATCTCCGCCGGCGGGGCCCAGGGCCTGTTCGTCCGTGATACCCGCCTCCTGTCCCGCTTCGAGGTGCTCGTCAACGGGGCCAGGACCGAGCCACTGGCCGCGGTCACCGACGACCCGTTCTCCGCTACGTTCGTGTCCCGCTGCCTACCCGCCCCCGGACGGGCCGACTCCACGCTGATGGTGTTCCGGTCCCGCCACGTCGGGCAGGGGATGAGGGAAGACCTCACGCTCAGGAACTTCTCCGACGAGGCGACCTCCTGCACGGTCGAACTCTTCATGGACGCCGACTTCGCCGATCTGTTCGCGGTCAAGGAAGGCAGGGTCAGGACCGGGCTGGAGACCGGCGAGGTCAAGCGCTCCATCTCCCCGCCGGACGGCGGGGGACCGGACGCCACGTCCGCCCGCGTCACCTACACCTACCGGCGCGGAGGTGTCTCGCGGGGGGTGGAGGTTCGATTCGCAGGACTGGCCGGGATCAGCCCCGATCTGGCAACGTTCGACGTCATCGTACCGGCGCGGGGTGAATGGACCACGTGCATCGAGGTCGGTCCCGTCATCGACGGAATCTCCTTCTCCCCGAGGTACCGCTGCGGGGAGCCCATCGAGCGGGCTACACCCACCGAGCGCCTGGCACAGTGGAGGCGGCAGGTCCCACAGGTGGAGACCGACCACCCGGGGTTGAAGGAGGTCATCGCCCGGAGTGCCGAGGATCTGGGCGCCCTGCGCATCTTCGATCCCGACTATCCCGAACGGGTGGTGGTGGCCGCGGGCGCCCCGTGGTTCATGACGGTGTTCGGGCGCGACTCCATCCTGACCGCCTGGATGGCGTTACTAGTCGACCCGGATCTCGCCCGGGGCGTGCTCCAGACCCTTGCTCGATTCCAGGGCACGGAAGTCGACCCGCGCCACGAGGAGCAGCCCGGCCGCATCCTTCACGAGATGCGCTTCGGCGATGCGGCGTCCCTGTCGCTCGGCGGCGGGAGCATCTACTACGGGACCGCGGACGCCACGCCGCTCTTCGTGATGCTGCTCGGCGAGATGCGGCGCTGGGGGGTGGCCCGCGAGATGGTGGACGAGCTGCTCCCCAATGCCGCCCGGGCCATCGAGTGGATCGAGCAATTCGGTGATGCGGACGGGGACGGCTACGTGGAGTACCGCCGGGAAACGGACCGCGGACTTGCCAACCAGGGATGGAAGGACAGTTGGGACGGGATCCGCTACGCCGACGGAAGGGTCGCCGAGGCCCCGATCGCCCTCTGCGAGGTGCAGGCCTATACCTATGGCGCGTACCTGGCCAGCGCCCACTTCGCCTTCGAGGTCGGCGACACCGCCACCTACGAGCGGTTCCGGGCCAAGGCCGCTGAGCTGAAAGTGGCGTTCAACCGCGACTTCTGGCTGGAGGAGAAGGGGTGGTTCGCCGTCGGGCTCGACGCCGACAAGAAGCCCATCGACTCGCTCACCTCCAATATCGGCCACTGCCTGTGGACGGGCATCGTCGACGAGGACAAGGCCCATCAGGTGGTGGAGGCACTGGTGTCGCCGGCGATGTTCACCGGATGGGGCCTCCGCACCCTGTCGAGCGAGAGCGGCGGCTACAACCCGATCAGCTACCACTGCGGGTCGGTGTGGCCGCATGACACCGCCATCGTGGCGGCCGGCCTGGCCCGTTACGGGTACGACGGGGCCGCGCAGAAGCTGATCTTCGCACTGCTGGACGCTGCCGGTGCCCAGGGCGGAAGGCTCCCGGAACTCTTCAGCGGGCTCGACCGGGCCGAGCTGGACATGCCGGTGGGCTACCCGACGTCGTGCTCCCCCCAGGCATGGGCGGCGGCGTCCCCCCTGCTCTGCCTGCGGACGCTGCTCCGGCTCGATCCGTGGATCCCCTATGGAAAGACCTGGCTGTCCCCGAACCTCCCCGAGGGGATCGGCTACCTGAGGGTCGAAGGTATCCCTCTGGCCGGATCGCGGGTGACCATCGAGGTCGGGAGCGAGGTTCCCGGCGGCGTCGCAGTCGAAGGGCTGCCCCCGGAGATCGAAGTCATCCGGGAGCCCCGGCGCCCCTCGACGGCGGTCTGAGCAATTCGGAGCAGCCCGGGCCACCGGCCACCTGCAGCCCGGGTCCCGGGTCGATCACCAGCCTCGCTCGACCCACTCACCGAGGTGTGGCGTCTCGGTGCCGATGGTCGTGCCGGCCCCGTGCCCGGGGAGCACCAGGGTGTCCGGCCCGAACTCGGCGAACAGCCGGCGTTCGATGGAGTTGATGATGGTGGCGAAGTCCGCGTTCTCGAAGGAGGTGTTGCCCGGCCCTCCGGGGAAGAGGGTGTCCCCGGTGAAGAGCAACGGTGTGCCCGCCACGGCGAAGCACATCGAACCCGGCGTGTGACCCGGCGTGGCGATGGTGGCGATCCGGAGCCGTCCCACCTCGAGCGTCGACCGGTCCTCGAGGATCTGGTCGTAGGAGGGGAGCATCCCTGCGTCGGCCTGGGTCACGGCCACGTCGATCCCGGCGGCGCGGACAGCCTCGACGGCCTGGATGTGGTCCCAGTGCCCGTGGGTCTCGACCACCTGGCGCACGTCGAGGGCCCGGCACAGGTCGAGCAGACGGTCATGTTCGTTGGCCGCGTCGATCAGCAGTGACTCGCCGGTGGACCGGCACCTCACGATGTAGACATTGTTCTCGACCGGGCCGACCACCACCCGGTGGACCTCGACCGCTGCATCCTGGTAGTCGACGGTGGTGTCTGGCACGGAACGGGGGCCTCCTGACGGGCGATGGGCCCTTTCGGCCCACACTACGGTGGGTACCGGGCCCGTGACCCGGAGCGGTCCCGCCGCGCCCGCGGCCCAGGGTAGTTGCCGCCCGTGGCCTGTTGGTCAAACGCGGCACGCTTCTGGTAGACAAACGGAGCAGGCACTCCCCGATCCGGGGACCACCCAGGGGATGGAGAACAGGATGAACTTCGCTTTCAGCGAGGAGCAGGACGAGCTCCGCAAGTCGGTGCACCGGTTCCTCGAGGACAAGTCGCCCGAGACCGAGGTCCGCCGGCTCATGGAGACGACCGATGGCTACGATCCCGCCGTCTGGACCCAGATGGCCGAGCAATTGGGACTCCAGTCACTGATCATCCCCGAGCAGTTCGGGGGGTCGGGATTCTCCTATGTGGAGCTCATCGTCGTCCTCGAGGAGATGGGGGCCGCACTGCTGTGCGCCCCGTTCTTCTCCACCGTGGCGCTGGCAACCAACGCCCTGCTCACCTCGGGTGACCAGAGCGCCCAGGAGTACCTGCTCCCCGGCATCGCCGCAGGCGACACAATCGCCACCCTGGCCTTCACCGAGGACTCCGGCAGATGGGACGCCGACGGCATCACCCTGGCCGCGGCTCCATCGGGCGACGGCTGGGCGCTCAATGGCCACAAGTCGTTCGTCATCGACGGGCACACCGCCGGTCTGATCCTGGTCGTGGGACGCACCCCGGCGGGCCTGTCCCTGTTCGGGGTCAAGGGAGATGCCGACGGCCTCACCCGCACGCCCCTGGCCACGATGGACCAGACCCGCAAGCAGGCGCGCCTCGAGTTCGCCGACACCCCTGCGTGGCTCATCGGAGTCGACGGGGGCGCGGGGCCGGGGTTGTCCAAGACGCTCGACCTGGCTGCCGTGGCGCTCGCCGCCGAACAGGTGGGTGGCGCCCAGCGCTGCCTCGACAGCTCGGTCGAGTACGCCAAGACGCGCATCCAGTTCGGACGGCCGATCGGCAGCTTCCAGGCCATCAAGCACAAGTGCGCCGACATGCTGTTGGAGGTGGAGTCGGCCAAGTCGGCGGCCTACTACGCGGGGTGGGCTGCGGCGGAGGACTCCGACGAGCTTCCGGTGGTGGCCAGCCTGGCCAAGTCCTACTGCTCGGAGGCCTACTTCCATGCTGCCGCCGAGACCATCCAGATCCATGGCGGCATCGGCTTCACCTGGGAGCACCCGGCCCACCTCTACTTCAAGCGGGCCAAGTCCTCGGAGCTGATGCTGGGGGACCCCTCCTACCATCGGGAGCTCCTGGCCCAGCGCATCGGCATCTGAGCCCCCACCCGTGCGGACCGTGGCGCGCCGAGCGTCGACCATCCTCGTCGTGATCCTCCCCACCCGCGACGGGGCACACCCGCGATCTGGCGTAGCGTCTTCGTGATGAGTGATCTGAGGCGAATCATCAGCTGGCTCCTGCTGGCCCTGCTGGCCGTGGTCGGCCTCTGTGGCGCGACCCTGGGAGTGGCCCTGTCGCCCACGACGGCCCCGCTGTCCCAGGCGGTGACCAACACGCTGGCTGCCGCCGGCTACTCGGAGGTCCTGAGCGAGCAGACGCCGCAGGGCACGGAGACCGCTTTCCTCACCTTTCAGGCCCCCGATCGCCTGGGCGGCTACATCGAAAGCGGAAGCAAGCGCAGCTACGTCTACGTGATCGGGGGGTTCGAGTACCAGAGCGTGACGATCTCGAACTCCGCTTCCACCAAGCAGCTGACCTTCTACCGCCAGCAGAGCCAGGGTGGGGCCACCGCCGTCGACCCCGCCCAGATGTACCTGCGCCTCTACAAGCAGGGGAAACATGAGCATCAGTCGGGGAACACGTACACCTTCGCCCTGACCCAGGGGAGCCAGTCCGGCACGTTGACCTACACGGTGTCGGGCCAGTACGTCTCTGAGTTCACGGCGAAGGTCCCCAGCGCGTCGATCCAGCTGGTCATCTCCCAGGTCGGGTCGGCGCCCCCGGTGGCGCTTCCGGCGGGTGCCAAGGTCATCGGCACCACCTCGCAGGCTGGCTAGCCCGAGGACCGCAGCGGTCAGCCGGGTGTGGACGCCCTGGACCGGGCCTCGGCCTTCACCTGCTGCTTGTACTGGCGGACCTTGGTCGATGCCTCGGGTGAGTCGATATCGGCCACCGAGCGGAAGGTGCCCGGCTCGCCGAAGGGCGCGGCCGCATCCTCCCAGCCGGCCGGCCGGACCCCGAGCTGCTTGCCGAGGAGGGCCGTGAAGATGCGGGCCTTCTGCTCGCCGAAGCCGGGCAGGGCCTTCAGGTTGGAGAGCAGCTCCTCGCCGTCGGTCGCCGTGGTCCAGATGGCCGCGGCGTCGCCGCCGTACGAGTCCACGATGACGGTGCAGACCTCCTGCACCCGTCCGGCCATGGATTTCGGAAACCGGTGCAGCGCCGGTTTGGCGCCGAAGGCCGAGGCCAACTCCTCGGGGTCCATGGAGGCGATGGCCTCGACCTCGAGCTGCCCACCGAGACGCGCCTGCAGGTCCAAGGGTGCCTTGAAGGCCCGCTCGAGGGGGATCTGCTGGTCCAAGACCATTCCAAGGAGAAGAGCCAAGGGGTCGTTCGTGAGCAGCCTGTCTGCAGCTTCGTCGCCTGAGAGGTAGAGCACTGTTTTAGGCTAGTCGGGAGCTCGGGTCGCCTGGATAGTGACCCGGTCCCGGCACACGATGCCGAGCTGAGCATCAATCAAGCTCGGTCAGGATCTCACCGATGATTTTCGTAGTCTCGTGAGCGGGCAAAGGCTCCCCACCCTCCGCCTCTGCGACCTCGGCTGAAAAGTCTTCAACCGAATGGACACCGCCGACGAGAACATGGCGCAATGCCTCACCACTCGCCTCAGGATCGTCGAGTGCCTCCACTGCTGAAGTGACTGCATGGTCTGGTGAGGTCGCTACTTCGTGAACGAGAGTCATTGCCTCTTGTCGACCGCTGGCCGTCGAGACAACCGGCGCACGATCAGGATTCTGTTGGAGGTCCCATTCTGCTAGCGCCTCGTCGTACCCTCCTTCGCCCGGATGAAGGAGCCGGGTCGCCGGACCAGTCTCGATCTGCGTCGTTTTCCTCTCAGGCTCGACCGGTCCGACCACTTCGACATCATCGTCTGAACGCTTTCTTCCCGTTGCTACCGGAACGACGAGCGTGCCATCGGCGTTACGTATGATGTCCATGAGGCGGACCTCCCTTGGGTTCACGACGCCAACCAGCGCCCGGTACCCATCCTCGTCGAGTGACGTGGGATGCGCCATCGAACCGGTGATGAAGTAGCAGGCTCCCCGATCAGGGCAGGTACCGTCGGAAGCGGGATTGGCCCACCTGTGTCGCCCCAGGTCGGCGGGCTGACTCCTCACGAACGCCCCCTCAGATGCGATTCTTCCTCTGAGGAACGGCTATGCCGCGTGCAGATCCCCGCCGTGAGATGCTGAGTCGGGGAATGACCTGGGCGGTCGCTGACTCCCCGAAATGCGAGTGTACGGTGGCTGTTCTCTCTCATGCCTTTCGATTGCTCGCTCAGTCCGTGCCTGCACGGCTGCGCAGCTATTGGGTGGTGCTCGGCTCGGTCCTCGTTACTGTCACCGCCGGGGTGACTGTCCTCTCAGCGGCGCCTCCAGCCGAGGCTGCCTCGGCCCCGCGGACGATCGTCCCCAGCCCCAACGCCTCGACCCAGACCAACCAACTCTCCGGGGTGTCGAGTGGTGCCCGGGCGGACTGGCTCGCCGTAGGGTCCTACGACGACGGGTCCTATTACAACGGCAACGTCTCTCGGACGTTGGTCGAGGGATCGATCGACCAACGTCATCCCAACCGAGGCCGAAGCTAGTCACTGTCACGGAGGAGCCAACCGGGCACCGGCACCGTGCCACCAGTCCATCCCCAATGTGCCCGGTTCGGTAGGGGATGCTTCGCAATCTTGGCGCTGAGGCCATTGTCGGTGCTCGACCCGCGCGAAGTGCAGGTCCCCAAGCCCGTACGGGGGAGCTGACGCTCCTGTTGAATCTGCTGGCCGCCCACAGACTTCTGCTGGTCGAGGACCATGCCCACAACTAGCGCTAGCGGATCGGTACTCAGGAGGTTATTGGCGGCTTCATCGCCGCTCAGATAGAGGGACATAGCGCCAGCGTATGCGAGCTCCATTCACCGTTCGACTTCGTCGCCGGCCCGTGCCACCAGACTCGCAGCCCACCCAACAGCGTTGCGAGCTTTCCGAGGGGACACCACAATGACGCCGTAGTGAGCCTCGTCCTTCACATCGAGTAGGCGAGCAAATGATGCGGACAGCTTGGCTCCGTCGGGCACGGCTGTCTTGAGGAGATCGGCCGCCCTTCGATGGTCATCCCCTCGAGAGAGGCTGCGAAGTCGCGCACAACAGATGGCATCGGATGCGGCGATTCCATCGAGAACGGCCAGCCCGGCGGCCACATTGAGAATCTCATCACGAGACTGTTCGGCGAGGACCGTGGTGGCGACTTCGAGATACGCCCGAGCCGTTGCCAGGCGCACACGCGCTTCCTGCTTGCCACACTGCGCTGTTCGGAGGGCTTTGGCCATGCTGACTACACCGTCCGATTCGTATGGGCCAGGTCGCCAACGATCGAACCGCCCACGAGTTCGATCGCGTCTCGGTCGATCTCGGCGATCAGGGCGGTGTTGCCCCTCCTGTCCACCCATTCGGCGAAGGAGAGATCCACAACCTGGAGCGGATTGCCACTCCACAGGAGCACATTGGCACGCAGCTTGTCGACGTGGCGCGGCCACCGCGTGGCCTCAGCGGGGGAGGCGGGCATCGGAGCAGTCATGAAGGCCGCCACGGCGTCGATCACATTCGCCTTCCGGGGTGGTTTGGCTTCGCCCGGGAACGGTGGGTGCACCAGGAGCAGGTCCACGTCGCTGCCGGCGTCACCGTCACCCCGTGCCGCCGAACCGAAGACGCAGGCATAGAGAGGCTTAGGCTTCCAGCCACTGAGCTCTTTTCGCATGCGACGCCAGAGCTCGATGCGAAGATCAGCCATCGTGGTGGCAATGGGGGCAGCGACGTGCTCTCTGTTGAGTTCGTGGACCCGATTCCGCCCCATCTCCGTGGCCTGTACCAGTCCCTGGGTGACCAGTCGTGCCAGGCATCTACGCACACCGATCTCCGAGCCGCGCACAGTCTCAGCGGCCACTTCACCCACCGTGAGAGGACGGCCCGAACGGGCCAGCGCGGCGAGGACGGGTCCATCGAGTGTGGGTGTGATCGACCTCGTAGGGTCTCCCATGTCCATGATCACATAGCATAGGCCTCTTTCTTATTAGATAGATACCTATCGTTTGAGAAAGAGTTTGGACGTGGCACCGTTGGGACGCTGATCTCCGTGTCCAGGGATCCGGTACGAGCGAGAACAGTGGCGCTACTTCCGCCCTTCTCTCGTCCGGTCCGAGGAGACGCCGGGGTCTCGTTCCCTACCGAGCGCTCCATTGTTTTCGCACCTGCTGGTCGAGGATCATGGCGATCAGCAGGGCCAACGGGTCGTCCGAGAGGAGTCTGTCTGCGGCTTCGTCGCCGGTCACCTGGATCACGGCGTCAGGCTAGCCGGAGCGTCGTGGCCGGCCCTCCCGTTGGCCCGCTGCCCGGCCCGTCGGTCACTGCGCCGGGCGGTCGGCGTGCTCGTCGGGTGCATCCCGGTGGGTGGCGCTGAGGTAGCCGACGAGGCCGATGATGGCGATGCCCAACACCACGCTGACCAGGCCGGCGCCGAGCCCGAGGCCGCCGCGCCAGTGGGGGACGGCGAACCAGTCGGCGAAGGAGGCTCCGAGGGGCCGGGTCAGGATGTAGGCCGTCCAGAAGGCCACCACGGCGTTGAGGCCGAGCAGCCGGTAGGCGAGCGCGGGCAAGGCGATCAACAGGGTGAACAACAGGCCCGAGGCGAAGTAGCCGAGGCCCAGGGTGGTCGCAGTCATGTCGCCCGCCGCGGTGCCGAGGGAGAAGGTGGCCATCACCACCGCCCAGTAGAACGCCTCGCGTCGGGGAGTGGTGATGCTGTGGATGGAGAGGGTTCTCTCGAACCGGTGCCAGACCACGAAGATGACGGCCAGGACGACGGCGAAGAACGTCGTCGAGGCGGCGTAGGGGACCCCGAGGCCTTTGTGCAGGACATCGGCGGCCATCGTCCCGAAGATGGCGACCATCACCACGGCCAGCCAGTAGACCCATGGCACGTAGCCCTTGGTGCGGAACTGGAGCACCAGCGATGCCGCCAGGCCGAGGCCGGCCAACGGAACAGCGATGCCGGGGCCCAGCTGGTGGACCAGCCCGTCCGAGGTCGACTCCCCCATGGCGGTGGTCAGCACCTTGGTGACCCAGAAGTAGACGGTGACCTCGGGGACCTTGACGTGTCCCGGCCGTCGCACGGCAACGGACAGCGCATCGAGCCTGCTGGCAACCCAGGGTTTCATGTCGACGAGAGCGTCCTGTGTCCGTGGTGCGCGCCGGCGGCCCGGCACGGGCCCGTCAGGAACACCGGGTCGGCACACTGTAGGGGAGCCACGGACGATCGGCCCGCCACCCCGGCGGAGGGGCGCTACGAATTCCAGGGGTCGGCGGCTGCCGTGTCGATGCCGTAGCGGTCGATCGCCTCGCCCACCGTGCCCGCGGGGATCACGCCTTCAGCGGCCAGGCAGCGGAGCACGGCCACCACCACGTGGGCCGCATCGACCTCGAAGTGCCGGCGCAGCACCTCCCGGGTGTCGGAGCGCCCGAACCCGTCGGTCCCGAGCGACACGAAGCG
>CABECS010000570.1_pt1 | contig 11785 bp, 12 predicted proteins | sample 3132881 | NCBI WGS metagenome assembly CABECS01 (sample SAMEA5534328, study PRJEB31848) | metagenome | biome: tundra; feature: field; material: soil | place: USA | collected 2013-05 | depth 0.15 m
CCGCCGTTGGCCCCGGTGCCCGGAGCATCGGACCGGGAGAGCGCCCGCTGCTGGCTGACCCCCGACCAGCGCCGCCATCTGCGCATGGCCGGCGGCGACATCGGCCTCGCCCCGGCCGGGGACGTCGGATGACCCCGGCCGCTCCCCCACCGCTCCTCAGCGTGGAGCACGTGGGCGTGGAGTTCCCCGTGAGGAGCTCGGTGGTCGGCCGCTCCTCGGGGACGGTGCGGGCCGTCGACGACGTCTCCTTCACCGTGGCGGACGGCGAGACCGTGGGCATCGTGGGCGAGTCCGGTTGCGGCAAGACCACGCTCTCCCGCTGCATCGTCCGCCTCCTCAAGCCCCAGCGCGGAGCGATCACCTTCCACGGGCGTGACATCACCAAGCTGAGCGACCGGGCACTGCGCCCCATCCGCCGCCAGATGCAGATGGTGTTCCAGAACCCGTACGCGTCGTTGAACCCGCACCGGAGGGTGGGGGGGATCATCGCCGGCGCACTTCCCAAGCGCATCGGTTCCGGGCAGGAGGCGGACGACCGAGTGGCAGGGCTCCTCGAGAAGGTCGGGCTCAAGCCCGAGATGGCCGACCGCTTTCCCGCGGAGTTCTCCGGTGGCCAGCGCCAGAGGATCGGCATCGCCCGGGCCCTGGCGGCCGAGCCGAAGCTGATCGTCCTCGACGAGCCGGTGTCCGCGTTGGACGTCTCGGTGCAGGCCCAGGTCGTCAATCTCCTCGGCGAGCTCCAAGAGGAGCTCGGCCTGGCCTACGTCTTCGTGGCCCACGACCTCTCGGTGGTGCGCCATGTGTCGGATCGGATCGCCGTGATGTACCTGGGCAGGTTCGTCGAGATGGCACCCGCCGACCTCCTCTACGCGGAACCGAGGCACTGGTACACCCGCGGGCTGCTCGACGCGGTGCCGACACCCACGCTCAAGGCGCGCCGGTCGTCCTCACGGGCGATCCTGAAGGGCGAGGCCGGCACGGTGCTCGATGCGCCGTCGGGCTGTGCCTTCCGCAACCGATGTCCGGGTGCCACCGAGATCTGCACGACCACCGTCCCGCCACTGGTGGAGGAGCCCGACGGTCGTGCCGTGGCCTGCCACCACCCGCTCGGGGCCCCCGGCTCATGAAGCTCGACCTCCTCGTCCGCAATGCCCGCATCCTCACCGTGGACGGGCGACGCCCCCGGGCCACGTCGCTCGGGATCTGGAACGGCCGTATCACCGGTGTCGACGACGACCTGGACGGGCACACCGCGTCGGCCGTGGTCGATCTCGACGGGGCCACCGTCGCCCCCGGCTTCCACGACGCCCACTGCCACACGACCTCGTTCGGCATGGGACTGGCCCACCTGGGGCTGGGCGAGCTCCACGGGATCGACGCCACCCTCGATGCCGTGGCCTCCTACGCCGAGGGTCTGGAGCCCGAGGAGTGGGTCATCGGCTTCGGGTTCGGCAACGGACTTCCCCCCGACCAGTACCCGCACCGCGAGGAGCTCGACCGGGCCGGCGGTGGGCGGCCCGTGTGGTTGACCCACCTGTCTGGACACTCCTGCGTGGTGAGCAGCGCCGTGCTCGATGCGGTGGGCATCTCCGGCGCCCTCGGGCAGGGCGGACGCGGAGAGGTGGCGGTGGACTCTGCGGGCCGTCCCACCGGCCTCCTGCTGGAATCGGCCATGGATGTGGTGAAGGACCATGTCGGCCCCTCGTCGATCGAGGAGTTGGCGGCGGCGATCGACCGTGCCACCTCGCAGTACCTGGCGGAGGGGATCACCAGCTTCACCGACGCAGGGATCGGCTGCCCGGGCATCGACCACTCCCCGGTCGAGTTGGCGGCCTACCAGCTGGCCCGGGAGACCGGGCGACTACGCGCCCGGGCCCACCTGATGGCCCACGACCAGCTGTTCCACCCGCTGGCCGGCCACGGGGACGACCGCATCGTCAGCGGCCTGGACCTCGGTGCCCGCACCGGGTTCGGCGACCCCTGGCTGTCGCTCGGGGCCATGAAGGTCTGGGTGGACGGATCGGGGCTCGGGGGCACCGCGGCCACCACCGGTCCGGGCGGCGAGATCGAGGGAGTGTTCGACAACGACCCGGCCGTCCTTCGCCGCTCCATCATCGATGCCCACCGGGCCGGGTGGCAGGTGGCGGCGCACGCCATCGGGGACGCCGCACTCGACCTGGTGCTCGATGCGCTCGAGGAGGCCGCGGACGGGGGGCCGTTTCCGGCCCGGGCCGGGGTCCCCTCACGGCACCGCATCGAGCACGGCGTGGTGATCCGCGACGACCAGGTGGGGCGCCTGGCCCGGATGGGCATGAGCGTCGTGCTCCAGCCGCTCTTCATCACCGACTTCGGTGACGCCCTCCTCGACCTCTTGGCCCAATACCGGGACGTCGGGAACTTCTTCCGGATGCGGAGCCTGGTGGCCGCCGGCGTCCCGGTCGTCGGCAGCTCCGATCGCCCGGTGGTCGCCGGCTCGCCACTCCGGGGGATCCAGGCCATGGTCGAGCGCACGACCTCTGAGGGGAACGTCTTCGGCCCCGACGAGCGCCTGTCCCCTTCCGAGGCCCTGAGGTTCTACACGGCCGGCGGGGCCCGGGCGACCCATGCCGAGCATGATGTCGGGGTGATCGCCGCCCGGCGCCTCGCCGACCTGGTCGTCCTGGGCGACGATCCGACAACGGTCGACCCGGGCCGGATCGGCGCCATCGACGTGGTGGCCACCCTGGTGGGGGGCCAGGCCGTGCACGATCCCTCGGCGCTCTTCGCCGGGGCGCCGCCACCTGCCGGTGCCGGGCCGACGGGACCTGATGACCATGGCTGAGCCCACGCCGACAGACGGGATGCGCACCAGTCGCTGGGGGTTTCCCATCATCGACTTCCACGCCCACCTCCCGGTTGCCGACGAGCATCCGCCGGCAGCGGAGGAGCGCTACCGGCAGCGCTACGGCGACCGGAAGGTGGCCATCCTGAAGGAGAACTGGCGCTGGTATCAGGAGCAGTGGTGGTCGGCCTACTCGTTCCCCTTCCCCGAAGACGCCGAGCCTCCCGCCGAGGTGCAGGCGGCCCGGTGGTCAGATGAGATCGAAGCGGCACAGCTCGAGGCGGTGGTGTTCGTGACCGGCGGAGGCAACCGGGTGCTGGCCCGGGCCATCGCCGACCACCCGCGCATGCTCGGGTTCGCCCATCACGACCCGTTCGGCCAGGATGCCGCGGCCGAACTGGGGCGGGCGGTCACCGAGGACGGGCTGCGCGGCTACAAGGTGCTGGCACCGGCTCTGGACGGCCTCATCGACGACGAGTCCCTCGACCCGGTGTGGCAGGCTGCAGAGGACCTGGGCATCCCGGTGCTCGTCCACTTCGGCACGCTCGACGGAGGCGGTGGCGTGGCCGACCACGTGAACATCAGCCCGCTCCGGCTGCACCGGGTGGCCAAGGCGTTTCCCGAGGTGCCCTTCGTGGTTCCCCACTTCGGCTGCAGCCACCCCGGTGACCTGCTGCAACTGGCGTGGGCCTGCCGGAACGTGCACGTCGACACCTCCGGCAACAACGAGTGGATCCGCTGGATGCCCTATCCGCTCACCCTCGTCGATCTGTTCACCAAGTTTCTGGACACGATCGGGCCCGAGCGGGTCCTCTTCGGCTCCGACTCCGCCCACTTCCCGCGCGGGCTGGTGCGGGCGTACTACGACGAGCAGGTGGACATCGTGGACCGGTTGGGCCTCTCCGAGGGCGACCGGCACCTGGTGTTCGCCGCCAACGCGGCGCGCCTGGTCGGCCTCGGGGTGCCGCCGGCATGACCGGCACCGACCGCACCGGTGGCACTGCTGCGAGCCTGGCCACCAATGCCCCCGAGATCTCGGAGCATCCGCGCTTCCTCCCGACCGGGAACCTGTGGGTCTCGCTCTCGGAGATCAGCGAGGAGGACGGCTCGGTCCACTCGCTCGGTGCCCTGGTCGAGCGCGCACTGGGACTGGTCGAGGCGAGAGGGCGCTCCCGCAGGCGTCGCCTGATCCAACCGGTGCTGGTCGTCGACGGCGAGACCGTCCCACTCCGGGCCCTGCAGTGGCAACGCGAGGGCCACTGGCTGCCCCACTTCACCTGTGCCTGCCCGTCCGGCGTCCTCGAGGGCTGGTACTGCCCCCCTGTCGACGAGCGAGGGGTGGTGATGCGGCTGGCCTACACGGGCCAGGCCGGCGGCCCGGCCGAGGTGGTGCTCGGGTGGTCGGGCCGCTGGGGGGCGAGTTCGCTGACCCACCTCCGCGCCAAGCCGATCCAGGGCGAGGTGCGCGCCGACGACGACCCATGGACCGGGAGCCGGGTCGTCTCGCTGACCGCAGGCCTCCCGCTGCTGGCCATCGCCTGGCGGGGCGGAGACGGCGTGGAGCTGGCCACGGGAAGCCCGACCCCCCGGTGGGCCGCACTGCGGACAGAGACCGTGGCACCGGGCGCCACCCTGACCTGCGACCTCTACATCGGCGTGGCCACCGAACGGGACGGGGCAGCCACCACGTCGCTCCACCTCCGGCGGCGCGGGTTCGACGCCCTGTGGGACTCCACCGTCGCATGGCTGTCGGATCACGCGCTGCCCGTCGGCGACACCCGGCCGGAGCTGGACGACCGCATCAACACCAACCTCTTCTTCAACTACTTCTTCGCCCAGGGGAACTGCCTGGACACGGGGGCACCGGTGATGGTGACCTCCCGGAGCCCGCACTACTACGTGTCGGCCGCCTTCTGGAGCCGCGATGCCTACTGTTGGTCCTTCCCCGCACTCCTCCTCACCGACCCCGCCCGGGCCAGGGAGGTGCTCGTCGCCTCCCTGGCGGCCGCCGGCCCGAGGGTGGCAGGACATGCCCTGTACCTCAACGGAACCTCGCTCTACCCGGGATTCGAGCTCGACCAGGCAGCGGCGCCCATCCTCGCCGTCGGGCGCTACGTTCTGGCCACCGGGGACCGTTCGGTCCTCGACGAGCGGGCCGTCCTCGCTGCCCTCGGACGGTTCGGGCCAATGGTCGAACCGTGGCGCCACCCCGACTGCGACCTCTACGGGACCTTCCTCCTGCCGACGGACGACCCCACCGACTTTCCCTACGTGACCACCGGCAACGCCCTGGTGGCCGCGGCCTTCGACGCCCTGGCCGGGTTGACCGAGCAGATGGAGGGCGACCGGGGCGGACCGGGCGGCGGGTTCGCCGCACAGCAGATGGCCGCCGATCACCGCCGCCACGCCGCCGCCATCCGAGCGGCCATGGCGGAGCGGCTCATCATCCACGGGCCACAAGGCGACAGCTGGGCCTGGGCCTGCGACGCGGAGGGCAACCTCGAGCAGCGTGACGAGCCACCGCTGAGCCTGCGCACCCTCCCCTACTGGGGGGTCGGGAGCGTTGGCGACCCCGTCCAGCAGGCGACGCGGGCATGGCTCCACGACGTGAACAGATACCACTACGAGGGGCGGTTCGCCGGAGCGGGCGCCCCCCACTTCCCCTTTCCGTCGGGATTCGACCTGGCCAACCGGCTCCTCGACCACGATGCCTGCGATGGGGACCCCCTCGAGCAGCTGATCGCCACGCCGATGGACCGGGGCCTGGCCTGCGAGTCGTGGGACGCCGACACGGGCATCGTCCGCACCGGGGCGGCCATGGCCAGTATGGCCGGCCTGCTCTCCTGGGCCGCGTGGGAGCACCTGACCGGACGGCGGCGCTGGGACGAACCGCCGGGTGTACCCCCGTCGCTCCCGTGAGCACGACCTACGACGTCGCCGTCATCGGGCTCGGGGGCATGGGGTCTGCGGCAGCCTGGCACCTGGCCCGGCGCGGCCAACGAGTGGTCGGCTTCGAGCAGTTCGATCCCGTCCACGATCGGGGCTCCAGCCACGGATCGACCCGCCTGGTCCGCCAGGCCTACTACGAGGACCCCCGCTACGTCCCCCTGCTCGTGCGGGCCTATGAGCTCTGGGACGAGCTCGGGTCGCTCACCGGATCGCCTGCACTGCAGCGGACCGGAGGGCTGATGCTCGGGCCGAGGGACGGCGCCGTGGTCACCGGGACACTGGCAAGTGCCGAGCAGTGGGGGCTCCCCCACCGGCTCCTCGACGCCGACGAGGTCATGCGTCGCCATCCCGCCTTCCGACTGCGGCCCGACGAAGTGGCCGTCCACGAGCCCGCCGCCGGCTTCGTGGTCCCGGAACGCACCATCGCCGATCATCTCGACCTGGCGGCCGCCGCGGGCGCGGCGCTCCACTTCCGCACCGACGTACAGGGGTGGGAGCTGACCGCGACCGGCGTGCGGGTGCACACCGGCACAGCAGGGTTCGACGCCGGTCGCCTGGTGGTCTGTGCCGGCCCGTGGTCGACGCGTGTCCTCGCCGACCACGGCCTTCCCCTGGTGGTGGAGCGCCACCTGGTCCACTGGTTCGCCCCGGGCGGCGATCCGGCCAGGTTCGCGGCTGACCGGCTGCCCGTCTATCTGTGGGAGCTCGAAGCCGGCTCCGAGCTCTACGGCTTCCCCGTCTTCGCCGGTGATCGCCGCGCCAAGGTCGCGTTCTTCCACGACGGCCGTGGCGCCGACCCCGATCACCTCGATCGCCAGGTGGCGCCGGAGGAGGCAGCGTCGCTGCGCCGGGCGCTATCGGACCGGCTGCCCGGCCTGGCCGACCACTGGCTGTCCGGCACGGCCTGCATGTACACCGTGACGCCCGACCGGAACTTCGTGGTGGGGAGCGTTGCCGGCACCGATGGACGGGTGACCGTGGCGGCGGGCTTTTCCGGGCACGGCTTCAAGTTCGTGCCGGTGATCGGAGAGATCGTCGCCGATCTCGCCACCCACGGTTCGACCGCCCTGGACATCTCCCTCTTCGATCCCCGACGTTTCGACCCCTCACCCGTGGCCTGACCTCCGGCCACGGGCCGGACCGGGCCCGGCTCGTGGCACTACCGGGTGCGGGTGACCTTCATCAGCCCGTCGGGCCGATCGACGTCGATGCCGAGGTGTCGCCCGGTCATGACGGCAAGGGCCTGGGCGGCCACCGCGGCCAATGTCGAGGAGATCCATGGTGCCGGCCCGCTCGGGAGGGGGATGCCGAACCGACCCAACGCGCTGAGACCCCGGTCGTCGCTGATCACGACCAGGTCGGCCGTCCGCGCCAACACCAGCTCGGCGATCCCGCGCCAGTAGGCGGGTGGGAAGTCCGGGGTGGTGATGAGCAGCACGGCACGGTGACCCTGCAGTCCGGCGATCGGCCCGTGGAGCAGGTCCGGAGCTGCCCACCCCTCGGCGAGGATGCCATTCACCTCGCGCATCTTCAGTGCAGCCTCCATGGCCGCCGAGTAGCCGAGACCCCGGCCCACCACCGACAGCGACGGGGCCGCGGCCAGCATCCCGCTGGCGTCACCGGCGGCGAACGCCCGCTCTACGGTCTCGTGCACCAGCGCAGGCAACCGGGTCGCCCACGGGACCACGCCACCCGGGTCATAGGCATCGGCCAGTTCGACGAAGGCCACCAGGGATGCCAGGTAGGTCTTGGTCGCGGCGACCGACCGCTCCTCGCCGGCGGCCAGCGGGACGATCACATCGGCGGCCAGTGCCAACGGCGACCCTTCGTCGTTGGTCACGGCCACGGTCGGGCGGTCCTGGGCACGGGCGGCCTCCAGGACCGAGACGATGTCGGGCGACTGGCCGGACTGGGAGAGCCCGATCACCCCCATGTGCCCCAGCCGGGGTGCCCGCTCCGGGCGGGCGAAGGCGCTCGGAGCGGCCAGCGAAACGAGGAGCTGGAGGCGGTCGGCCAACAGGTACTGGCCGAATCGGGCCGCATTGTCGGAGCTTCCCCGGGCCGCCACCAACAGGTGCTCCGCGCCCTCGGCCCGGAAGCGGGCGACCGCCCGCGCCGCCGCCTCGGCGCCGGCCGGTCCGCGCCCCTCGAGCATCGACGACTGGGATCGGATCTCCTGTTCGAGCACCGACGACGTCCCGGGAGCGCTCACGTCGACGACCTCCCCGACGGCGCGACCACCGGCACGACCGCGATCCCACGGACCGCCCCCGGCCCTCCCTGGCCGCCCTGCTTGAACGGGCAGTTGACCAGGTGGTCGTCCACCAGTCCGACCGCTTCCAGATAGCTGTGCACGATGGTCGACCCGACGAAGGTGAACCCCCGTCGCTTGAGGTCCCTGCTGACCCGATCCGACAGTTCGGTGCGCGTGGGCAGTTCCGCCGACGATCGCGGGCGGTTGACGATCGGCGCGTGGTCGACCCACGCCCACAGGTACTCGGCGAACGACCCGTGCTCGTCGCGAACGGAGAGGAACGCGCGTGCATTGGTCACCGCTCCCCGGACCTTCAGCCGGTTGCGAACGATGCCAGGATCGTCCAACAGCTCCGACACCTTGTCCTCGCCGTACCCGGCGACGCGGCCGGCGTCGAAGCCGTCCATCACCCGGCGGTAGTGCTCGCGTTTCGCCACGATCGTCGACCAGGAGAGCCCCGCCTGTGCGCCCTCGAGGACCAGCATCTCGAAGAGGTACCCGTCGTCGTGTGAGGGGACTCCCCACTCCCCGTCGTGGTAACGGCGCATGGCCTCGGAGCTCTCGGCCCACGGGCACCGGGAACCGTCGGGTGGCTCACCGCGGACCATGACCGCCTGAATCTACCATCGGTGCGGTCGGGTGGCCGGGTGTCCTGGCGCGATGATGGGGAATGGAAACAGCACTGGTATCCGTCGACACGAGCGGCCTGACGATCGTCGACCTCACCGCAGAGCTCGGACGGTTCTGTGCAGGTCGCGGCGACGGCCTGGTCAACGTGTTCGCCCCCCATGCCACGGCCGGACTGGCGTTGATCGAGGTGGGATCGGGCTCCGAGCGGGATCTGGCAGAGGTGCTGGCCCGCCTGCTCCCCCGTGACGACCGCTATCGCCATCGGCACGGCGCCGAGGGGCACGGCGCCGACCATGTGGTCCCTGCCCTGGTGAGCCCGTCGCTCACCGTTCCGGTCCTCGGCGGGAGGCCCCAACTCGGGACCTGGCAGAGCGTGGTGCTGGTGGACACCAACGTCGACAACCCGCACCGGCAGGTCCGGTTCAGCTTTCTGGCCGGGTAGCCCCGCGGCCCGACGGAACACCGGGAGCTGCCCGGTCGACGGTTCGGTCAGATCGCCCGGGAAGGGGCGACGACGACGGGTGCCTCGGGCCGGCACGCGTCGCCCTCGGCCACCAGGCCCTCGCGCTTCAGCAGTGGGAGCACACCCTCCCCGAACCAGTAGGCCTCTTCGAGATGGGGCTGCCCGGAGAAGATGAGGTGGTCGAACCCGAGTCGGTGGTACTCGACGATGCGCTCGTCGATCTCGCCGGGCGGTTCTCCCCAGGTGAGGTAGACCACCACGTGACGAGCGGCAACCTGCCCTGCGGCGGGCGACGCCCCGCCGAAGAAGATCTCCGGGACAGGCCGCGGGGGCCGGAGGGTCGTGGCTCCGGCGACCTGGTAGTGCTCACCGTGGGAATCGAACGGCCTGTCTTGCCACGCCCCACGGAGCACGGTGAGGCACACGGCACGTCAACGAGTGCGCAACCGGGGTCAGCCGGGCGGGAACGGCCGGCCGTGGCCCGGGACGATCAGCACGGGCCCCAGGGCCAGCAGCTCGGCGCGGGACTGCTCGAGACGTCCCTGGTCGACGGCCAGGGGATCGACCTCGGGCCCTTCGGCCGACCACCACAGGTGGGTGCAGGCCACCAGCCCCTCCTCGGTGCGGACCAGGGTGGTGATGTCCTCGGCCGTGTGGCCGGGGGTTGCCCGCAGGCTCACTGCCGGCGACAGCTCGAACCCGTCGGCCGGCCGGTCGAGCCAGACGTCGCCCCGGTAGATGGCCCAGTGGTCGTGGAAGCGGGCCTCCGGGAAGAGCGCGGCGTTCAAGGTGTGGTCGGGATGGTGGTGGCTGAACACCACATCGGTCACCTCGTTGGGCTCGACCCCGAGCTCCCTGAGCGGATCGAGGATGACGCTGCGACTGGCGGCCATCCCCGGATCGACCACGATGACCGCCTCGCCGTCGCGGATCAGGACGACGGTGCTCGCCACCCGCTCGTCGGCGTAGCCCACCGCCAGAACATCCAGTTTCGCCGTCATCGACACTCCACGGTTGCCGGTGCCTCAACAGTAGCGATACGCCCAGTCGGCCCGCCGATCGCCCGCCGGGCCCCGCTCTCCCTCCGGCGAGAGATCACGCCAGATCGAGGTAGCGGTCACGCTCCCACTCCGTGACGGTGGTGATGTAGGCCTGCCAGTCCCTCTCCACCAGGAGGGTGTAATCGTGGACGGCGTCCTCGCCCAGCAGATCCGAGATCCGCTTGTCCGACCGGGCGAGTTGAACCGCCTCGGAGGGCACCCGTGGCAGCGGCTGACCGGCACCGTAGAGGTCGCCGGCACCCTGGAGGGCCAGCGCCTCCCCCTCTTCGATGCCGGCGATCGCCGCACCCAGGAGGGCCGCGACGGCCCAGTATGGGTTGGCATCCGCCCCGGGGGTCCGGAGCTCGATGCGGGTCCCTCGATCGCCCTCCACCAGGGAGCGCACCGCAGCGGTCCGATTGTCACCTCCCCGACTCGCCGTGTTCGGCGCGTAGGACTTGTTCTCGAAGCGCTTGTATGAATTGATGCTGGGAGCGCCGAACACGGTGATGGCCGGCAGGTGGGCCAAGATGCCGGCGATGGCCGACCGCATGAGCGGGTTCTCCGCACCTCCCTCGGGGGCGAACGCGGGCTCGCCGTCCCGCCACAACGACAAGTGAAGGTGCATGGAGCTCCCCGACAGACCCTGGAAGGGCTTGGCCATGAAGGTGGCGCGGGCGCCGGCTCTTCGGGCCAGGGCGCGCGCCGCGTACTTCAGGCGGAAGCCGTCGTCGTACTCGGAGGTCACGCCCTCCACGGGTACGTACCCTGCCAACCCCTCGGTGATGGTCGTCAGGGCCGGATCGAGCTCGTTGGCATTCTCCAGCGAGTAGCAGTGGACCGAGCCGCCGAGCGGCCGTGCGGCCGGATCGAGCAGGAAGAACTCGATCTCCACCCCGATCTCGGCGCGGTAGCCCAATTCGGCCAGGCGTTCGACGACCCGACGTAGTACCGTCCGCGGAGCCGTGTGGACCGGCTCGCCGCCGTGGGCCACGACATCGGACACCACCTGTCCCACCCCGGGCCGCCAGGGGAGGAACCGGGACGTGTCCAGCTCCGGTTTGGCGAAGAGATCCGGGTACCCGGTCTCTCATCCGGTGAGACGGGCGCCTTCGTGGAGCTCGGCCACCACGTCCCAGCTGAGGGTGGCGTCGCAGAACCCGTAGCCCTGCGCATCGGACGTCTCGAGGAAACCGGCGGCCGGGATGCGCTTGCCCAGGGTGTGCCCGAGATGATCGGCCCAGGCCACCTCGATCTCGGTCAGTCTGCCGTCGAGCAGGGCCGCGGAGATCCGCGCCGGGCCGGCGGAACCCGATTCGCCGGCACGTAGGGGGTCGGTTCCTCTCAGGGTCATGTCACGCACTCCCATATGCTCGCGTCCGGACGCTGTGATCCAGGCTAGCCCTCAGTCCACCCCCGGCCCGGTCCCACCCATCCGCTGCCGATGCCGCCGAACGACTGGTGCGCGCAAACGGGGGCTGATCCCCGACCGACGTGAAGGGAGCCCCTCAGCCGCCGAGTTCGGCGCGGACTGCTGCCAGCCTCTCCCGGCGGCCCTGGAGCTGCTTCCGGTAGATGGGGTTGTCGGTGTCGGCGATCTCGCTGCTCATGTCGCCCAGCACTCCCTC
>CABECS010000606.1_pt1 | contig 11417 bp, 8 predicted proteins | sample 3132881 | NCBI WGS metagenome assembly CABECS01 (sample SAMEA5534328, study PRJEB31848) | metagenome | biome: tundra; feature: field; material: soil | place: USA | collected 2013-05 | depth 0.15 m
GGCCCGGGCGATGCGCGACGCATCCGCGGCCAGGATGATGGCGCCGTCCATCTTGGCCAACTCGGACAGCCGCTGGGGGCTGAACTCCGAGTCGAGGAGGAACCCGCCCGAGCAGATGGACAACACATTGGGGCCGTCCCCGACCACCACCAGGCCGCCGCGCTTTGCCCGGAGGATCCGATCGAGCCCGTCCCGCAACGGCCGGCCCGGTGCCGCCATCGCCAGCGCAACACTCAGCGGGGAACCCTGGCGCGCGTTCACGGAGGAATGGTAGCCCTCAACCGTCGGCCCCCATCGGGTCGGCAGGACTCCGGCGGGCCGGGGGTCAACGGCTCGCGCCGTCGATACAGCCGAACCGGGCCACTGCCTCGGCCACGGTGTCCACCCGGATCAATTCGACACCGGCCGGGCCCCCGGGCGCCGATGCCGGCACCACCACCCGGTCGAAGCCCAGCCGGGCCGCTTCTTCGAGGCGCCGGGGCAGGCCGGACACCTGGCGGATCTCTCCGGCCAGGCCGACCTCGCCGACCGCCGCCAGGTTCGACGGCAGGGCCACGCCGGTGGCCGCCGAGGCCACGGCGAGGGCCACCGCCAGGTCGGCGGCGGGCTCGGTGACCCGAATGCCCCCGGCCACCGAGGCGAACACGTCCATGGCCAGCATCGGCAGCTCTGCGTGCCGGGCCAGGACGGCCAGGGTCATGACCAGGCGGCCGCTGTCCAGGCCCACCACCGACCGCTTCGCCTGGGCCTGGCCCATCGGGGCCACCAGGGCCTGGAGCTCCACCAGCAGCGTGCGGCGGCCCTGCAGGGCGGGGAGCACCACCCCACCGGGCACGCCGGTCAGTCGGTCGCCGAGCAGGAGGCGGCCCGGGTCGTCGACCCGGTTGAGGCCCTGGTCGCCCATCTCGAAGAGCCCCAACTCCCCGGTGGGCCCGAACCGGTGCTTCACTGCCAACAGCAGGCGGAGGGCGTGATGGCGATCGCCCTCGAAGCTGAGCACGGTGTCCACCATGTGCTCGAGCGCCCGCGGCCCGGCCAGGGCACCGTCCTTGGTCACGTGGCCGACCAGCACGGTGGCCACCTGCCGTGACTTGGCCAGGCCGACCAGCTGGTCGGCGCACTCGCGCACCTGGGTGATGCTGCCGGGCACGCCGCTGGCCCGCCGTTCGCCGAGGGTGGCCGGGCCGATGGCGACCGCCTGGATCGAGTCGATCACCACCAGATCGGGCTCGGCCTCGACCACGGAACTGATCACCGTGCCGACGTCGGTGGCGGCCAGGATCAGCAGGCCCGGCGGTATCGGTCCCAGGCGCTCGGCTCGCAGCCGCACCTGGTGGGCCGACTCCTCGGCCGACACCAGCAGGACCCGGTGCCCGGCGGCCGCCCGGGCCGCCAGTACCTGGAGCAGCAGGGTGGACTTGCCGATCCCCGGCTCACCGCCGAGGAGGGTGACCGATCCGGGGACCAGGCCTCCGGAGAGCACCCTGTCGAACTCCTCGACGCCGGTCGGGACGGCAGTGGCCTCGGACAGGTCCACCGAGGAGAGCGGCACCGGCATGGCGGAGAGATCGAGCGCCTCCACCGCCCGCACCAACGAACCGAGCTGTGCCTCTTCCACCAGGGTGTTCCACTCCCCGCAGGAGGGGCACCGCCCGGCCCACCTCGCGGAGGTCGAGCCGCAGTCGATGCAGCGGTGGCGCTTGGCCGTCTTTGCCATTCCCCGATGGTAGGGACTGGGTGTGTCAGCGGGGGTGACCCGTCGGCCGGAGGATCACCTGCACGCCGGGGGCATCGTCGCGTCCGTCCTGTCGACCGCCCGGACGGCGCCGTGTCCGACCTCCCACCCGGGCGCCACGAAGCCCTGCCGGGACCGGCAGGGCTTCGTGGTCCCGCTCTCCGCTCGGCGATCCTGGTGGGATCGCCCCGTCGTTCAGTCCGCCGACGAATCGGCCCCGGCCAGCTCCACCGGGGGAGGCTCGATCCCTTCGATGGCCGTGAAGGTGAGCTGCTGCTCGCCGGCCACCAGAGGAGGGGCGCCCTTCACGTCGTAGGCCGCAGCAGCCTCCGGCGTGATGGTCTCGACATCGACGATGATCGTCTCACCGACCCGGAACTCCTTCCACAGGATCCGCTCGGACAGGGGGTCCTCGATCAGCTGCTGGATGGCACGGCGCAACGGCCGGGCACCCAACTGAGGGTCGTAGCCCCTGTCGGCCAACAGTTGCTTGGCCGGGGGTGTGAGCACAAGGCTGAGCCCCTGGAGCTCGAGCTGGGTGGACACCCGCTGGATCATCAGGTCGACGATCTCGACCACCTCGACCTTGGACAGCTCGTGGAAGACCACGACCTCGTCGATCCGGTTGAGGAACTCGGGCCGGAAGTGCGCCTTGAGCGCCTCGTTGACCTTGGCCTTCATCCGCTCGTAGGTGACCGCCTCGGACGTCTTGGCGAAGCCGACCGAGGTCTTGCGCAGATCCGCGGTCCCCAGGTTGGAGGTCATGATCAGCACGGTGTTCTTGAAGTCGACCGTGCGGCCCTGGGCATCGGTCAGGCGACCGTCCTCGAGGATCTGGAGCAGGGTGTTGAACACGTCGGCATGGGCCTTCTCGACCTCGTCGAAGAGGACCACGGAGAAGGGCTTGCGGCGCACCGCCTCGGTGAGCTGCCCACCTTCTTCGTACCCGACGTACCCCGGGGGGGAGCCCACCAGCCGGCTGACCGTGTGCTTCTCCATGTACTCGGACATGTCGAGCTGGATGAGGGCGTCCTCGTCGTCGAAGAGGAACTCGGCCAGCGTCTTCGCCAACTCGGTCTTCCCGACCCCTGTCGGCCCCAGAAAGATGAACGACCCGCTGGGCCGCTTGGGGTCCTTCAGGCCGGCGCGGGTGCGCCGGATCGACCGGGCCAGCGCGGCGATGGCCGGCTCCTGCCCGATGACCCGCTTGTGGAGCTCGTCCTCCATGCGGAGCAGCTTGGCGGTCTCCTCCTCGGTGAGCCGGTAGACCGGGATGCCCGTCCAGTTGGCCAGCACCTCGGCGATGACCTCCTCGTCGACCACGTCGAACAGGTCGACCCCGTCGGCACGCCACTCGGCCTCCATGGCCTCCTTGGAGTCGAGACGGTCCTTCTCCTGCTCGGCGAGCTTCTTCGCCTGGTCGAACGCCTGCTTTTCGATGGCGGACTCCTTGTCCGCGCGGAGACGGGTGATCTCCTCCTCGAGCTTCTTGTACGCCGGGGGCGTGGTCATCCGCCGGATGCGCAGGCGGCTGCCGGCCTCGTCGATCAGGTCGATCGCCTTGTCCGGGAGGTACCGGTCGGCCAGGTACCGGTCGGCCAGGTTGGCCGCCGCCACCAGGGCCTGATCGGTGATGGTCACCGCGTGGTGGGACTCGTACCGGTCGCGCAGGCCCTTGAGGATCTCAATGGTGAGGGCCACGTTGGGCTGCTCCACCTTGATCGGCTGGAACCGCCGCTCGAGGGCCGCGTCCTTCTCGAGGTGCTTGCGGTACTCGTCGATGGTGGTGGCACCGATCGTCTGGAGCTCGCCCCGGGCCAGCATCGGCTTGAGGATGGAGGCGGCGTCGATCGCCCCTTCGGCCGCGCCGGCGCCGACCAGCGTGTGGAGCTCGTCGATGAACAGGACGATGTCGCCCCGGGTGCGGATCTCCTTCAACACCTTCTTGAGGCGCTCCTCGAAGTCGCCGCGGTAGCGGCTGCCGGCCACCAGTGCGCCGAGGTCGAGCGTGTAGAGCTGCTTGCCGGTGAGGGTCTCGGGCACGTCGTCGGCCACGATCCGCTGGGCCAGCCCTTCGACGATGGCGGTCTTGCCCACCCCCGGCTCGCCGATGAGCACCGGGTTGTTCTTCGTCCGGCGGGACAGCACCTGCATGACCCGTTCGATCTCTTTTTCGCGGCCGATGACCGGATCGAGCTTGTGGTCACGGGCCAGTGCGGTCAGGTTGCGGCCGAACTGGTCGAGGACCGGGGACCCGGTCGGGGCGTCGGAGGTCTGTGAGCCCGGTGCCCCGGCACCCACCGACTCCTTGCCCTGGTACCCCGAGAGCAACTGGATGACCTGCTGGCGGACGCGGGGGAGATCGGCTCCGAGGCTCTGGAGGACCTGGGCGGCCACTCCCTCGCCCTCACGGACCAGGCCGAGCAGCATGTGCTCGGTGCCGATGTAGCTGTGCCCGAGCTGCAGGGCCTCGCGCAGCGAGAGCTCCAGCACCTTCTTGGCCCGGGGGGTGAACGGCGGCGAGCCGGTCGGCGCGGTGCCCGCCAGGCCGATGGTCTCCTCCACCTTTTCGCGGACCGCCTCGAGGGAGACCCCGAGCGACTCCAGCGCCTTGGCCGCGACTCCCTCACCCTCGTGGATGAGACCCAAGAGGATGTGCTCGGTGCCAATAAAGCTGTGGTTCAGCAGCCGCGCCTCCTCCTGCGCAAGCACGAGGACCCTACGAGCTCGGTCTGTAAATCGTTCGAACACTCCACCGCCTCCATCCGCGGTTCAGTAACTGGACCCAAAGTCTACAGGTGAGAGTGTCCCCGCACCCGCGCAGTGCCCAATTATCCGTCGCTTTTCTCAGTCATCGACATCCTGGCGTATCGTCTGTAGGAAGTGAACGTCGTCGAACTCCTCGGGCTTCCCGCACTCGAAGAACAGTTGAAGAGGCTCGAGCCGCTGCTCGTGGAGTCCGTCGTGACCGGAGACGGCTTCCTCGACGAGGTGACCACTCACCTGCTGGCCGCCGGCGGGAAGCGGCTCCGGCCCGTCCTTGCCCTGGCCACGGCCACTTCCGGGATCCAGCCGGCCTCCCGGGAGGATCTCCTCGGCGCCGTCGCCGTGGAGCTGGTGCACCTGGCCTCGCTCTACCACGACGACGTCATGGACGAAGCCACCATGCGCCGGAACGTGGAGAGCGTCAACGCCCGATTCGGGAACCTGGTTGCCATCGTCGCCGGAGATTTCCTCCTGGCCCGGTCGGCGGAGATCGCCGCCGGACTGGGCACCGAGATCGCCGGACTGCTGGCCACCACCCTCGGGGAACTGTGCCAGGGGCAGGTGGCCGAGGTGCACGCCGCCTTCAAGGTCGGGCGGACCGAGGACGACTACTCGAACGCTATCGCCGGCAAGACGGCGTCGCTCATGGCGACCTCGTGCCGGATCGGGGCCCTCACCGGGGGCCTGCCCCGCCTGCAGATCGATGCCTTCACCACGTTCGGCCGCTATTTCGGCATGATCTTCCAGGTGCGCGACGACATCCTCGACGTGGTGGGCACCGAGGCGGAGCTGGGGAAGCCTGCCGGGCAGGACCTGGCCGAGGGCATCTACACGCTTCCCGTCCTGCTGGCCCTGGCCGACCCGGTCGCCGGTCCCGAGCTGAGCCCGCTGCTGGGACAGCCGCTCGGGCAGCCCGAACGGGACAAGGCCCGATCCATCGTCGCCGAGTCCGGGGCGATCGAGGGGTCGGTGGTGGTCGCCCGGCGCTACGCCGAACTGGCCGCCGCCGCCGCCACCTCGGGGCCGTCGGCCGAGTTGGCCACCGGCTTCGCCAAACTGGCCCACTCACTGGTCGACGGCCTGCCCACCGCCTGACCCGCTGCCGGAGCCCCCAGGTGATCGGTCGACGGGTCACCCGGTCGACCGATCACCTGCCCGGGGACTCGACGGAGCCGCGGGCTGCTGGATCAGGACGTGGTCGCAGGGGTCGACGAGGTCGACGCCGACGAGGGTGCCGACGAGGGGCACTTGGCCTCGATCGCCGCGGACAACCGGTCCAGACGGGCTGTGAACTGCGAGCTCTCCAGTCGGGTGATCCGCTTCTGGAGGCCGGCCGCCAGCTTGGTCCTGCCGGCCGCGTTGGCCTTGGCCTCGGCCGCGGTCAACTTGGGAAGCCCGGCGGTGATGCGGGCCTCGCCCTTCTGGATGCGGGTCAGCACCCGGTCGGCGCGGGCGCAGTTGAACGTGGCCGCGGCCCGGGGGGTGGGGGTGGTGGTGGCCGCACCGGCGACACCGGCCGTGCCCAGTGCCAGGGCTCCGACGGCCACGGCGCCGACCACCAGTTTCTTCGTTGCGGGGACGAGCTTGTTCATGGGTCCTGCCACCTCCTGGGTGATGCCGGTGTCTCCGGCTGTACTCCAGTTATCGCCGATGGACATGTGCGGCTCGTGAGGCGGGTGTTAGGAGAGCGTGAGGGAGTCCCGGCACCGGCTTCCCCGCTCCGGCTTCCACGCACACCGGTTCCCCTGCCCGGCTGCGTCGGGCAGGGGTCGGGCAGGACGGGCCGGTCGGGCCGCCCGGGCCGGTCGGCGGCGACTGTCAGGACGTCATGCCGCCCAGGCCGACCAGGCCCCGGGCAAGCTCGATCTCCCCCATGTGACGCAGCCCGTGCTGATAGATCCAGCACTCGGTGGCATCGAGCAGGGTGATCCCGGCGTCACCCGCCACCCGGGCGCTGTAGGTGCTGGCGATCTCCGGCGGGAACGGGCGGGAGATCACCACGCGGAGCAGCTCCTCGGGATCGAGGCCGTCCAACCACTCTTCGGTGCGCGTGAAGACGGCCCGCATGTAGGCCTCGAACTCCTGGTAATCGCCGATGCGCTGGTGGACCATCTCGGCGACCGTACGGTGCTTGCCATGGTCGGCGATGGCCGGCTGCACCCGCGCCTCCCAGTCGTCGTTCCAGATGGGCGCGGTCCCGGTCATCAACAGGAACGAGGCGTCGACCATGTTGACGATGTGGAAGAGGCTGAAGGCGATGGGCAACACACCCTCGCGCTCGAAATGGTTGACCTGGTCGAGGTCCATGGTGGACACCGCGTCGTAGTAGAGCGAGTGCAGGGCCCGCATCCTGCGCTGCAGTGAGTCGAGGACGATGTTGTCGGTCATGGCCACTCCTCGGCTGATGCTGTCGACCCGGCGGCACCCGTGCGACCGTCGAACGGAACGGGCCGGAACCATCAGACAAACACTTGTCATAGTAACTGTCAACTGTTACGGTACGCGCCACCGAGTCCGGGACCGCAGATGGTTCCCCCCCGCGTTGGCGGAAGGCGGGATGGTCCGGCCCCATCGCCCACGATCGCACGTGCCGCCGCCACGGACGATCCGAAGACGGAAGGTGAGCAGATGAACCTCGAGGTCGACAAGTCGGACCTGCACCGGATGCGGGCGGTCGAGCGTCCCTCCGTGCCGCTCGGACCCGGCCAGGCCCGGCTGCGAGTCGACGCCTTCGGCCTGACATCCAACAACATCACCTACGCCGTCTACGGCGAGGCCATGCGCTACTGGGCATGCTTCCCGGCGCAGGAGGAGGGGACCGTCTGGGGACGCGTCCCGGTGTGGGGGTTCGGCGAGGTCGTCGAGTCGTCGACGCCGGGCGTGGCCGAGTCGACCCGGGTCTACGGCTACTTCCCGATGGCCGATGAGGTGGTGGTCCAGCCCGGGAGGATCGACGGCGGCGGCTTCTCCGACCTGACGGCCGCCCGGGGCGCCGTGCCCGCCGTCTACAGTCGCTACTCCTTCGTCGAGAGCGACCCCGTCTACGACGCCGATCGCGAAGCGCAGCAGATGCTGCTGTGGCCGTTGATGGTGACGTCGTTCGTGGTCGACGACTTCCTGGGCGACCACGACCTGTTCGGAGCCGCGACCGCGGTGATCTCCAGCGCATCGGCGAAGACGGCCATCGCCGCCGCGTTCCTGCTGGCCGAGCGGGACGGCGTCGAGGTGGTCGGGTTGACTTCCGGCGCCAACCTCGGGTTCGTGGCGGGCCTCGGCTGCTACGACACCACTGTGACCTACGACGACGTCGACTCGCTGGCGGCGGGTGACGCCTGCTTCATCGACATCGCCGGCCGGCGGGACGTCACCCGGCGGGTCCACGCCCACTTCGGCGACCACCTGCGTTACAGCATGGTGGTGGGCGACACCCACTGGGACAACCAGGCGGACCGGTCCGAGCCCTTGACCGGCCCCCGACCGGTCTTCCTGTTCGCCCCGGACCAGATCGCCAAGCGGCGGCGCGACTGGGGGCGCGACGGCTTCGAGCGCGCGCTGTCCGCTGCGTGGAACCGTTTCGTGCCGTGGACCGACCAGTGGCTCACCATCCGCCATGCCGCCGGGGCCGACGAAGTGGAGGAGGTCTACCACAGCCTCCTCGACGGCCGGATCGACCCCCGGGTGGGGGACATCTGCACGCTTGCGGGGACGGTCGGTCGATCACGACCCACCGATGAGCGGTAGCGTCGCTCACGACATGATCGATACGACGAAGTCGGGTCCCCCGGCCAGCCCGGCCGATGCCGCAGCGTTCGGGGAGGCCCAGGACGGCTACGGGCCGTCCGAGACGGACGGGCGGCACCAGCGGCGGGTCCACAACCGCGACACGGTGGTCGACGCGCTCCTCGACATCTACCGCGACGGCAACCTCCAGCCGAGCACCGACGAGATCGCCGAGCGGGCCGGGCTGTCCCCCCGCTCGATCTTCCGGTACTTCGACGACGTCGACGACCTGGCCCGGTGCGCCGTGGACCGGCAGCTCGAGCGGACCATCCCCCTGCTGCCCATCGCCGCATCCCCGGGCGACCCCCTGGTGGACAGGGTCCGAGCGCTGGCGGACCAGCGGTTCCTGATCTTCGAGGAGTCGGGGCAGGCCGCCAAGGTGTCGCGGTTGCGCTCACCGTCCCAGCCGCTGCTGGCCGAACGAACCTCACGGAACCGGGCGTTCCTCCGCCAGCAGCTGATCGAGCTGTTCGCCCCCGAGCTGCACCGGATGGGCGGGTCCCGGTCCGCCCATGCAGCAGCCGCAGTGGACGTCATGACGTCGTTCGAGTCCTGGCAGCTCCTCACCGAAGACCAGCAGTTCGGCCCGGCCCGGGCCAAGTCGGTGATGGTCGGAGCCGTCACGGCCATCCTGGGTGTCGACGGCCCACCGCCACAGACGGGCGCCGGCGATCCGACCGCCAACCCGTGACCGCCACCCGGGGCAGCGTCCGGCACCAGGTGCGGCTGGCCCACCCTCCCGACGAGGTGTGGGAGGTGGTCGGGGCCCCCGAACGCGTCCACGAGTGGTTTCCGGGCATCGACTCGTGCACCGTCGACGGCGACCAGCGGGTGGTCGTCACCCATGCGGGCCTGCCGATGCCCGAGCACCTGCTGACCGTGGACCCGACCCTACGGCGCCTCCAGTACCGGATCACCGCCCCAATGTTCGTCGAGCATCTCGGCACCATCGACGTCCTCGACCTCGATGACGGGACCTGCCTGGTCGTCTACGGCACCGACGCCGAGCCGGCCGCCCTGGCGCTGGTGATCGGCGGTGCCGCCCGGGCCGCGCTGGCGTACCTCCCCACCTTCCTGGGGAACGACGCGCCGGCCTCTTGACCGACGAGCCGGCCTCTTGACCGACGAGCCGGCCTCTTGAAAGGAGCCCGCCGATGGGCCGCAAGATCCTCTTCGTCACCACCGACCAGCAGCGCTACGACACCCTCGGCTGCAATGGCGGGGCCCTCGCCCGTACCCCGGTCGTCGACGGGCTGGCCGCTCAGGGAATCCGCTTCGAGCGGGTCCACCCCCAGTCGGTGGTGTGCATGCCCTCCCGCTCCACCATCCTGACCGGCCAGCACCCGACCACCCACGGCGTGTGGATGAACGGGGTCCCCCTGCCCCTCGAAGCGCCTTCGGTCGCCGACGTGCTGCACCGGGCCGGCTACCGGACCGCGCTGGTCGGCAAGGCCCACTTCGAGCCGTTCCTCGACCCGTTCCTCCGCTTCCCCGAGAACGCCCTCAGCCGCACCGGCACCGAGCCGCCCGGCGGGCTGCACCGCGGGTTCGAACACCTGGAGCTGGCCACCCACGGCGGAATCGGCCCCCTGCACTATGCGCAGTGGCTGGCCGCCGAGCATCCCGATGCCGTGGGCGGGTTCTACCCGATCCTCGACGGGTCGCTGCAGGTCAACGGGGCCGGCGGCGGGGACACCGGCGCCCCCCAGGTCAAGGCCAACCCCATCGCCCGCGGGATCTACCACACCGACTGGGTCGCCGACCGGACGATCACCTGGCTGGACTCGCTCGGGGCAGACGAGGACTGGTTCTGCTGGATGAGCTTCCCCGACCCGCACCACCCGTGGGACCCGCCGGAGTCCGAGGTGGGCCGGATCGACTGGCGGGAGGTTCCCCTCCCGGCCGGCTACCCCGAGGACCGCTCCGAACGTGAGGCCGTCATCGACGGCAAGCCCCGGCACTGGCGCCTCTGGTACGACGGGACGCTGGTGTCCAACTACGAGGCCCCGGCCACCTGGGTGCCGGCCACGCTCACCCCCGACCAGGTCCGGGAGGTCAACGCCCGCAACGCCGTCGAGTGCGAGCTCATCGACGAGGCGCTGGGGCGGGTGCTCGGGCGCATCGGCGAGCGTGGCTGGACCGACGACGTGGACGTGGTGTTCACCACCGACCACGGCGAGCTCCAGGGCGACTTCGGCCTGCTCTTCAAGGGCCCCTATCACGTCGACGCCCTGATGCGGCTCCCCCTGGTGTGGCGGCCCGCACCCTCGGCCTCGGCCACCCCGTCGGTGGTGACCAGGCCGGTCGGTCTGGTCGACCTGGCCCCGACCTTCTGCACCATCGCCGGCATCGAGCCGCTCCCGTGGATGCAGGGCGGGTCCCTCCCGATGGACGACGCCGACGCGGAGGCCAGGGGCTTCGAACGCGTGCTCACCGAGTGGGACAGCGACATCTTCGGCACCGACGTCCACCTCCGCACCATCATGCGGGACCGGTGGGTGTGCACCGCCTACCTCCCCGGGACCTCCCACGACGGAACCGAGGGCGAGCTCTACGACCTGGTCGACGATCCGCTGCAGCACCACAACCGGTGGGACGACCAGGCCATGCGTCCGATCCGCGACGACCTGGTGGACGACCTGTGGAGCTCCCAGCCGCCCTCCCGCCGCGACCGGCTGGTGCTCGAGTCGCCGGTCTGATGGCGGGGCCCCCGCCGGGCACCTCGTACTGGCCGAGCCCCTGGTCCTGCGAGGATGGCGGACCGGGCCGCCTCCAGGTGCCCATGGGCGGCCCTGCTGCGGGTCCGGCCCCCGGCTCCGGCTCCGGTGTCACGCCCTGCGTCGGGCCGGGGCGGGACCTCACCGTCACCTCGCGGCTGGCTCCGGCCGCCACCATGGTGGTCACCCGGGACCCCGGCGAGGTGTACCTCCTGCGACATACCGCCGGCGACGACGCCATCTCGTTCGTCGAACGCATCGACCCGGTGACCCTGGAGCCGATCCTCCGCTCGCCCGACCTGGCCGGGGGGCCGACCTGGCCCGGCAGCCTGGCCGCCCACGCCAACGGCTCGCTCTACGTCGTCTTCGGGAACCACGCCCACCGCCTGGAGGCCGACCTGTCGGTGGTGGCGACCACC
>CABECS010000627.1_pt1 | contig 11104 bp, 9 predicted proteins | sample 3132881 | NCBI WGS metagenome assembly CABECS01 (sample SAMEA5534328, study PRJEB31848) | metagenome | biome: tundra; feature: field; material: soil | place: USA | collected 2013-05 | depth 0.15 m
CGCTCCCGGCGTGCCCGCCGACTAGTTGGTCGGTCGCCCGATCCGCCGTGCTCCTCCAGGAATCGGTTTCGTTCCGCTTCGTCAGCGAAGAGCAGGATCGTCCAGGCGTGGGTGGCGCCGCTGCGTCGAAGCGTCTCGTAACGGTGATTCCCGTCCTCCAGGAAGTACTTGCCGTCGCGGTGCGACACCAGCAGCGGTGGAGGGTGCCATCCATGCTCGATGCTGTGCTCCATCGCCTCGACGTCGGACTCCCAGACCTGCTCGGCCACGGGGACGACCACGTCGTCATCTTCGGGACCGGCCATCGGTGTGATCCGGTCGAGCTCGAAACGAATCGGTCCAAGGTAGGTCGCGCCGCTGAAGGCGAGGGCGGCAGCCAGCGGGGCGTTGTCGCTGCCCGGGCTGGCGAGGAAATCGACCACCCACTCGGCCAGCCGGCCCTCGTCCGCGGAGCGCCGGGCCGAGGCAAGTGAGAACTCCTCGTCGCGGGTCACGCTGATGGCCGCCCAAGCGAGGCCGCCGCGATCAACTCTGCGAGCGCGGCCAAGGATGGGACCCGTTCGTAGCTGGCGTCGAGGTGGAGGCCGAGCGGATCCATGAGGAATGGCCGGATCCCGGCCCGCCGGGCGCCGACGACGTCGATGGCGGGCATGTCGCCGACGTACCAGACCTGGTCCACGTTGAGGCCGAGGAGGTCGACGGCAGCCTCGAAGATCCGAGGATCGGGCTTCATGACGCCGACGGCGCCGGAGTCGACGACGCACTCGATGTCCACTCCGATGCCGGGGCCCACCTGACAGAGCTCAAGTTGGGCGAGCCGCCAGGCCATCATGCCGTCGGCATTCGAGACGATACCGAGCCGGACCCCGGCGTCGGCTAAGGCCTGCAGGCCTTCCCGGCTGCCTGGCACGGGTTCGACCCAAAGCGCCGCATCGGCGAACTCACTGTCGATGTGGCGATGGGCCTCGTCACGCCGATCCTGCGGCACGCCACACTCGGCGACGTAGGTCTGGAGGTAGTCGAGCCACGTCTCGGCCCAGTTCGCCTCGACGTCGAGGTGGGTCCCGAACCTGACAGCGGCCCGGTAGTGCGCATCGGCCAGCACCTCTCGGCCGACAGAGCACTCGGCGCGAGTGAAGGCCCCCAGGATCCGCTCGGGATCGGGGAGGACGAACACGCCGCCGGCGTCGAGCAGTACGGCCGCGGGAGGGTCGCTAGTAGAGGTCATACCCAGAACGTACCCAGACGCGGCGTTGCGGGTACAGAAGGTCCCGTCCGGCCAGGTCACGCCACCAGTCGGTACTCGAGGATCAGACAGAACGCGGCGTGATGTCCCGTAGGCACGACACAGTTTCGTCGTCCAGCGTCATTCAATGAAAGTCCTGGCCGAGGCGCTCGGATGATATTTTTGGCACCCGCAGGTTTGGATTCGGAGAAACTCGTTCCAGGTGGGACCTGTCCTCATCGGCGAGGGATCGATGCTATGTCGACGCCGGACCAGGTTCCGGTGCCAGCGGAGTAGGGTCTCGGGCTCCCCGAAGGACCTCCCTTGACGCCGACGGCCAAGGAGCCGACTCAGCCTGGCGAGCAGCGCTCGGTCAGTTGGTCGCAGGTCCGGTCGGGTCACCTGACGACGGAGGTTGGCAACCTCATGGTGGGACATGACGACTTCGGTCCCCGGTTCTTCGTTGTCGCGTCGAGCCAGGCGGTACAACTGGACGATTCGGACAAAGGCAAGGCAGAGCAACGAGAGGGCCGCGGCCCAGTTTTGTCGCAATGTCCAACTCCACGAAAGCCCTATGCAGAACACCCGGATGGGATTCTCGGCACTCACTGGACGTCGTCAGGCCGCGCTCGCAACGTTCGGGAAGCGGAGATGGGTTCTCAGCCGGGATCGAGCGACGCGATCGAGATATTGGTGTCCTTCAGGTCGATGCAAGTGCCGACCATGCTGACGACTTGGTGGTGACGCTACCGTCCAGGTAACTCACAGCGTGACTGTGGCGAGGAGAATGGGAGTGGCTGGACCTGGTGGCCCCGAACGAACCTTGGACCGGCTCCATGCAGTGGACTGACGAGAACAGGGCCGGCGTCAGCGGGCGGAGATGCGACCTCAGCTAATGGCCGGCTCTGGTGCTCGCTCGTTTCGACGGGTCGAATCCGATGACGAGTGGTCTCCCTTGAGAGTGAGCCACTCGCTCATGGCGTCGTACACGGCCGGGTTGTTGAGCAGCCCGAAGTGAGTGAGCCGGCCGACGTGATGCTTGTGGTGCTCGGGAAAGTCGAGATGACCTTTTCCGTGAGCACTTGCGGGCAGCACGAGCAGATCCCCTACCAGGAGTGCAACCGGGTGGTCTGGATCGGCCGTGATGCTGGCGCTGACGGCGTAGTGCTTGGTCGAGTCGAGCAGCGGTGCGTAGCTCCCCGAGTGCAGGTCCTTGATCCCAACACTGCGCTTGTCGAGGAACGTGGCGAGCGGGCGGCCTTCCTCTACCTTGACGAGCCGCTCGATGAGCCTGCTGACCCCCCGCTCCAACGGTGCCCCGGTGTGCGGAGTGCCCAGGTAGAACACGTGGCGCACTGTTGACACCCAGCCGTTCTCGTCTGCCTGGTCGCAGGCGCTACGGATCACGAGTCCACCCATCGAATGACCGAGCAGGATGATCTCGTCCACCTCTGTCGGCCATGCCGCCACGACCACGTCGAGCAGGGCGGCAAGCTGCCGACCGTTCTCTGCGACGTGAAGGCCCGAGTTGTAGCGGACTTCTACGGGTGTGTAGCCGTGCTCGCTCGCCAGCAGTGAGCCGTGACTCTCACCGTCACGACGCCCGGATCGCAAGTGCCATGCGTCCTCGGACCCACCCAACCCGTGCATGAACACCGCCAGCTTCGGAGTCGCAGCAGGGAACGCAGCAGCAAGATCGGCGGGCCGTAATCCGACATTGACCCGGTCACGTCTGACGGCCATCTTGATCGACAGGGGGTTGCCCTGCTCGTCCAGCTCGTCACCGAGTGTGCCGTTCACTGCGGAGAGAGCGAAGTTGCCCCTCAGAGTGGAACCGAGCGGCACGCCCGAGTCCTTCGTGGCGGCGAACGCTTCCGCTGCAGTGAACCCCAGCGCAAACTCACCACCGCGGATCGAACCGTAAACAATCGCAGCGATGGGATTGTGGATGACTTTGACCGGGAGCGTGACACGAGGCCCCCAACCGAACACTCGCTTCGCCACGGCCTTATGAGTGTCTCTGACGTTCCCCACGATGTCGGTGAGCGTCCTCGTCGCCAAGCGCCCCGTGGCCCGCTTCTCGCTCGATCTCATCGTTGACCCCCCAGTCAACTAATTGGAGGGATCATACCGACCCCTTCCCCCTTGAATCTGCTTCTTCTTACCACACAGTTCTTTGACGTGGGTGAGCCGAAGTCGATGCCTGTGCCGACCCGTGGATGCCGAAAATGTCATCCGAGGAGCTCACGCAGCCAGTCCGTACTCGTGGATGAGACCACCGAGCCTGTCGGTTCTTCGCAGCTGTGTTGCATCAGGAGACGCCAGTACCGACACCGGGGCCATCCCACACGGTGCAATCTGGCCAGGCGCCCGGTGCGGCCGGTGTTCGTTGTAGTGAATGACGTAGTCGGCCAGGGCGTGCTCCAGATGGCCTCGACCGAGGATCAGCATCCGGTCGAGGCACTCGCGACGAACAGTGCCGACGAAGCGCTCATCGAACGCATTGGCCCGTGGAGCCTGGGCCGGCATGCGGATGGTCCGGATGTGCTCAGACCGGAAGACCTCGTCGAAACTCGAGGTGAATTTGGCGTCTCGGTCCCGAATCAGGAACTTGACCGGTTGAGCCCGTTCGGCGAGCGCCATGTTCAGGTTGCGGGCTTTTTGGACCACCCACGCTCCAGTGGGACTGACGGTGACCTCCGTCACGTAGACCCGTCGCGTGTCGGGCTCGATGAAGAACAGCACGTAGAGGCGCTTCAGCAACACCGTGTCGACCGAGAAGAAGTCGCAGGCCAGCATGGAGGACGCCGGGGAGCGGAGAAGCTCATTCTAGGTCGGGTCATTCCGCATCGGTGACGGATCGATGCCGTGCCGACGCAGGATGACCCAGACGCTCGAAGGAGCCGGAATCACGCCGCGGACCTGGCCAACTCGCCGTGGATTCGGCGATAGCCCCAGGTGGGGTTCTCTCGGGCCGATCGGAGGATGATCGCTACTTTGCCGGCGAGGATGCTCGGGCGCCCCGGTCGATGGGGTTGAGTCCATCCGAGGCGAACCAGGTCCCGGTGCCAGCGGAGAAGGGTCTCGGGTTCCACGAAGAACCGTCCCCTGCACCGACGATCTAGCAGCCGGCCCAGCCCGGCGAGCAGCGCCCGATCGTGCGGACGCAGAGCCGGTCGGACGACCTGGCGGAGCAGGACCGCCCCCTCGTGACGGAGCATGACCACCTCGATGGCGAGTTCGCCGCTGTCGCTCCGACTCAACCGCAACAACTGGAGGATTCTGACAAGGGCGAGCATAGAGAAACGACAGGGCCATGACCGAGTTTCGTCGTCCCAGGCCGTTCCACGAAAGCACTGTTCAGCCTGCCCGGGTGGCATTTTCGGCACCCACACGCTGCGGATGAGGTCTTCGGCACCCACAGGGGAGGGCGTGCTCGCCTGCGCCACGCAGGGCACGTCGTTCCGTGCACAAGTACCTCCGCGTGTGCGCCGCAGCGGATCACCAACGGTCGGTTGCTCCGGGGCCACGATTCAGGAAGCTCTGTCACCGTCGCCCGGATCGGGGGGACACCTCGACTGCCTCGAGCTCGGCGAGGAGATCCCGGGTCTCAGCGAGCGACGAGGTGAGGATCTGCTTAGCCACGTCCAGCAGTTCGAAGATCATCGGATTGCCGACGGAGTAGACCACGCTGGCCCCTTCCTTGCGGGCCTGAATCAGGTTGGCCCGACGCATGACGCCAAGCTGCTGGGAGAGGTGCGACGACTCGAGACCAACAGCGGGAATGAGCTCACTCACGGCGCGTTCGCCGTCGCGCAACACCTCCAGGACGCGGATCCTCGCCGGGTGGCCCAGCGCTTTGAAGAAGTCAGCTTTCACCTGGTAGATCGGTGCGGTCACCACAACGCGTCATCTCCTTGCTGGCTGGGCTGCTCAAGTCGTCTGCCATCGGGTCACGAACTCAGACCAGTCCACCCGATTGGCGTAGTCTAATGGATTCATCAACCCGCAGGCTAACGGATTAATCAAGATGTCAGGTATAGGAGGCACTGGAGGCGCCCATACCTGTCAGTGGGCACGTTGCGTCACAGGTCATTGCCGGCGTAGGAGAGGTTGAAGCTCTTATTGGCCAGAGGAAAGTCCGGGACGATGGTGTTGGCCAGCGCCTCCGGTAGAGCGGGCCAGTTCATGAATGAGGGGTCGACGACCTTTACTCGCTGGAGTTTCCCGTCGGGATCGACCTCGATCCGGTGGACAACGGTGCCCCGCCAGCCTTCGACCATGCCTGACCCATGGCCCTTGCCTTTGACGCTGGGTTTGGGTCCGAATGCCGACAGAGGGCCATCACGGGTGACGTAGTCGGTGAGCAGCGCCAGGGAGGCCTCGACTTCGGCGCAACGTACGAGAAACCTGGCGAGGACGTCCCCAGCGTCGTGCCGTGCAGGGTGGAAGTCCGTCGGGGGATCGATGAAGGGATGCGACAACCGGGCGTCGTGGGACAGACCCGATGCCCGGGCGACTACGCCGAGGACCCCGATCTCTCTTGCCTGGGTGGCACTGAGCACGGCGGTGCCGGTGAATCGATCCATGACGATGCTGTTGGAGCGTGCCAGATCGATGATCTCCTGGAATCGGGCGCCGATCTCTTGGAGGTCGTCGGGTCGGGGGAGCGAGCGAAGTAGTGCGCCGCCGGGAACGATTCCCCCGCGGAGCAGACGGTGGCCGGTCACCTCGGCATTGAGCCTTAGGAGGCGCTCACGAAGTGTGAGAGCGTGGGCATTGGCCAAGCCGAAGCCGACGTCGTTGCACATCGCCCCGACATCGGCCACGTGATTGTAGAGGCGTTCGAGTTCGACCAGCACGGCGCGCAATTCGTTGGCTCTGGTCGGTACCTCCATCGCACAGGCCTCCTCGACAGCGAGACAGAAGGCCAGACTGTGGCCGACGGCGCTGTCTCCCGAGATCCGCTCGGCCAAGGGCAGAGCGGATTGCAGATCTCGGCCTTCGAAGAGCTGCTCGATACCCTTGTGGACGAACCAGAGCCGTGCCTTCATCTTCACGATGGTCTCCCCTACCACCCAGAATCGAAAGTGTCCCGGCTCGATGAGTCCGGCGTGGACGGGGCCGACGGGGATCTCGTAGACGCCAGGCCCTTCGACGTCGACGAATGGGTACGGTTCGGCGTCGTCGACCATGGCCGGTCGTGGTCCGGCGTCCGCCCTCATCGGGTGCCAACCCGAGGGCCAGTGCTGGTGCAACACCAGTCCTCGGGGCCGGGGATGACCAACGGGCTCGATGCCGAACAAGTCCCGCATCTCGCGTTCAAATCGGCCGGCCGGGAAGGACAGGTGCGTCAGCGACGGCACCTGCGGCTGGTTGCGCTGGATCTGAACGTGCAGCTCGACGCGCTGGTCCGGCGGCCCGTCGGCGAAGAGGTAGACAACCCGGAGTGGGCCCCCACCGTCATGCGCGGCGACCAAGGCCAAACGGTATCCGGCTGCCAACAGTGCGCCGGCACTTTCAACGAGTTCGCCGGGTAGCTGCTCCAATACGGCACGCGCCGGCCTCTCACTCAGGACGTGTTCGATACGCGACGCTCCTGCACTCACAGGGCGACCACCTGTGCAGCAGCGCGCAACAGGCTGTCGAGCGGCCATGCCACCACGCCAAGAGCGGCGCAGCCGACGAGTCCACCAATAAGTGGCACGGTGACAATGGCCGGTGTCTTGTGCACCCGCTCCCCGTCGGGACCGGAGCCGAACAGCATGTGGCGCCCATGGGACATCACCGCGCCGAAGATCACCGCCATGCACGCGAGGGAGATGGCCGCCGCCCACCCGAGGCCGACTTGCGTCTCGGCCCGCACCATGTTGAGTTCGCTCACGAAGAGACTGAAAGGGGGCAACCCGAGCAGAGCGACGAGTCCGAAGCCGAAGATCCCGCCAAGCGCGGGGCGCCGGGCCAACAGGGCTTTTACCTGGGCGATCTCGGTCGTTCCCTCGGTGTGGAGGATCTCGCCCGAGGTGAGGAAGAGCACTCCCTTGGCCAAGCCGTGGCCGAGGATATGCAACAGCACCGCCGCGATGGCAAGGGGGGTGCCGGCCGCCGCCCCGAGGGCAAGAAGGCCCATATGCTCGACGCTGTGGTACGCGAGCATCCGCTTGTAGTCCCGTTGGGTGAGCAGCAGGGAAGCGGCGACCACCAGGGAGAGCAACCCCGCCGCCACCAGCAGCGCCCGCGGGAATGCAACGCCGAGGGCGCCGTCGGCGATGGCCTTGAACCGCAGCAGGGCGTAGAAGGCCACCGTGAGAAGCACCCCGGACATGAGGGCGGAGACCGGGGCGGGTGCCTGGCTGTGGGCGTCGGGGAGCCAGCTGTGCATGGGCGCCAAACCGACCTTGGTGCCATAGCCGAGGACGAGCAGCGCAAAGGCAAGGCGCATGACGCCGGGATCGAGGTGATGCGACACGGCCATCAGTGACGTCCAGTCGAGACTGGCGTGCAGATGGTGCCCGACATGGAGGGCGGCGAGATAGACGAGCACGGTGCCGAGGAAGGCCATGGCGATCCCCACCGAGCAGATCGCGATGTACTTCCACGACGCTTCGAGTGATCCTCGGGTCTGACGATACCCGACCAGGAATGTGGTGATGATGGTCGTGGCCTCTACGGCCACCCACATGACCCCGACGTTGCCGGCCAAGACGGCAAGGAGCATGGCAGTCACGAAGCCTTGGACGAGCGCGCTGTAGAGCGACGCGTGGCGACGGCTGGAGCGACCGGCGGCGATCTCCAAAGACAGATAACGCACGCTTTGCCATGTAGCCAGGACGCCGATTGCCCCGATAACGATCACCATGAATGCGCTGAGGGCGTCGACGCGGAGTGCCCCGCCGAACGCGGTGATCGGTGGTCCGTGCACCACGCGCGCCGCCAGGCCGATACCGCAGACGAGCACGATGCCAATCGTCGCTGTGCACAGCCAGCCGATCTCGCGCCGCCACGGCACAACGGCCGAGGCGATGCCGGCGGCGAAGGGTACGGCAAGTACGACGATGGCCAACATCAGTCGTGCAACTCGCGCATCTCGTCGAGGTCGAGCACTCCGAACTTCGACCACATCTGCGCGGCAAGCACGCGCAGGACGACAACAGCGAGGAGGACGTCGAGCGATGCGCCCAACTCGACCAGGAGGGGAACCCCGGCTGTGGCGAGGAAGGCCACCAAGGCGATGCCGTTGTCGACGAGGAGTAGGCCGACGATCTGAGAAACCGCCTTCCGGCGGACCGCCATGGCGAAGTAGCCGATGAGCATTGTTGCGAAGCCGAGTGGAATGAGCCGGCCGGCGGTCGTGGGGATGAGGGCGACCACCGACCCGGTGGCGCCATAGGCGAGGAAGGTGAGCGCCCCGGCGCCGACCAGCGAGGCGGGCACATTGACGATCGGCGCCGCCTCGCGGCTGGCCGGGTCGCCAGCCACCACTCGACCGAGTAGCGCCGGGATGACCACCCCTTTGGCTGCGATCACCAGGCACGCCACCGCGATGAGCACACCGTCGTGCTTTCCGACGCCGAGGATGAGCGCCACCACACCGAGAGCGACACCCTGGACCGCCAGTGCCTTCACGATGGCGGAGAGTGAGCGGCGCCACAAGGTCACGACGGCGCAGACGAGGACGACGCCGGACGCGATCTCGAGCGAGCTGGCATAGGCGGAGCCGCTCATCGAATTACCAACGCAGTGAACGCGCCGACCACGGCCAGGACAAAGGCGCCGGCGAGTAGCTCGGGCAGGCGGAAGAGCCGAAGCTTGGCGGTGAAGACCTCGAAGGTGGCGATGGCGATTCCTGCGACGACCACCTTGCCGACCAGCGCACCGAGGCCGATGACTAAGGCGGCCGCCCCCGGTCGGTCCGCAATTCCCCAGGGGATGAGGAGGTTGACGAGCAGGCCGAGGAGTAGGGCGAGGCGCATCGATTCGCCGAGAATGACGAGTCCCAGGTCTGGACCGGCGTACTCGAGGACCATGGCCTCGTGAATCATGGTGAGTTCGAGGTGGGTGCTGGGATTGTCGACGGGGAGACGTCCGCTCTCGGCCAGGATCACGACAAGGAAGGAGCCGAGGGCGAGAAACCGTTCGGGGCTGGCGATCAGCTGTGGGTGGGCCAGCCCGATGCGGACCAGTGCCGGCAGGTTGGAGGTGTGTGCGGGGATCGACATGGCCAAGATGGCGACGAGGAGAGCTGGCTCCGCCAGCGCGCCGATGGTCATGGCTCGGCTCGACCCCATGCCGCCGAACGGGGTTCCCGTATCGAGGGCGGCGAGCGCCAGGGCGACCGAGCCGAGCAGCAACACGAAAACGATGGCGAAGAAGTCAGCGGTTTGCCCGAGCGGGGGACGAGTCGTCGCCAGCGGAGATATTGCCGCAATCAGCACGGCGGTGGCGACCAGGACCACCGGCCCGACCCCGAAGACCCAGCTGGCTTGGTCTGGACGCATGCGCTGCTTGGAGAAGAGCTTGCGCAGGTCGCGCAGCGGCTGGTGGATCGGGGGTCCGACACGGCCCTCGATGTGGCAGCGAACCTTGCGCATGACGCCGACGAGCAATGGTCCGCCGACGGCCACTGCCGCTATCTGGGCCCCGGCCACCAGTACTGCCGCGATCACGCCCCCGATGCCGTTCATACGATCACCGCAAGAATCACCACAAGGACCACCAGCCCGTAGGCGAGGTAGCGGTGGACGCTACCGTTTTGCAGCCCACGAGCCCATTGCCCCCACGCGTTCACGGCGCCGATCATCGGTCGGTACACGTTGTGCTCGATGACATCACCGATCGAGGTCCGGTAGGCGATCTTCTCGGTGTAATAGCGCGATTCGGCCAGATGACTCACGTCGAGGTCGCGGTCGGGGCGAAGCACGTCGTCAAACACCTGCTGCAGTGGCTCGGCAAAGGAGGTGGCGGTGTACTGCATCCGGGCGGTCTGCAGCTCACGACCGCATCCCCATGGCTCGACTCTTCGAAGGGCCACCCGAAGGTGGGATCGTCGCTGTGCCAGCCGGCGCATGGCGATCACGGCAACGAAGGCGAGGGCCAGACCGGCAGCAAGCAGGGCCGGAGCCAGCACGCCCTGGAGTCCGGCCAGGCGCAACTCGACTGAGGCGCGCAGCGAATGTGCCGGCGCTCCGGGCACCACTTCGGCCGCAGCGCGCTCGAGGGCGGGCAGGACGATCATCGGGACCACGCCGAGGACCACGCACGCCCCGGCAAGCAATGCGGCGCCCAGCTGCATAGTGCGGGGCACTTCGTGAGCGGTGGCTGCTCCCTCCGACCGGGGCCTTCCGAGAAATCCCACCCCTATTGCCTTCACGAATGCGGCCGCCGTGAGCCCGCCGGTGAGAGCCAGCGCAGCCACCCCCACCGGCACGGCGATGGCGACGGCGGTGCTCGACGTCGGCAATCCGTGCAACAGGCTCTGGAATAGCAACCATTCGCCGACGAATCCGTTGAGTGGAGGCAGAGCGGCGATGGCAAGCCCACCGACCAGGAACACCGCTCCGGTGATCGGCATACGCCGCAAGAGCCCCCCCATGCCGTCAAGGTCACGGCTGCCCGTCGCCACTTGGACGGAGCCGGCAGAGAGGAACAGGCTGCCCTTGAAGGCGGCATGATTCACGGTCAGGAGTAGCGCCGAAACCATGGCGATCGCGGCAATCGCGGGATGGCCAGTTGTAGCGAACAACCCTGATGCTCCGACACCGATGAGGACAAGGCCCATGTTGTCCGCGGTGGAGTAGGCGAGCAGCCGTTTCAAGTCGGTGCTTGTTGCTGCGTGAAGCGCGCCGAAGAGGGCAGAGACGACCCCCACGGCGGTCACCG
>CABECS010000632.1_pt1 | contig 11071 bp, 9 predicted proteins | sample 3132881 | NCBI WGS metagenome assembly CABECS01 (sample SAMEA5534328, study PRJEB31848) | metagenome | biome: tundra; feature: field; material: soil | place: USA | collected 2013-05 | depth 0.15 m
CCGGTCCGACGGTCAGCTTCGTCGGCACGGGCACCTGCACCGTCGACGCAAACCAGTCCGGCAGCGCCGACTACGCGGCCGCACCCCAGGCCACCCAGAACGTGAGCGTGGGCCAAGGCTCCACCAGCTTCACCATCACGGTGAACGGCGGGACCTCGGCCACCATCGCCTCCGGTGCCACTGCCACCCTGGCCGAGCCGGGCCTCCCGGCGGAGGCCACGGGCACGGTCACCTTCATGTCCGGGACCTCCACCCTGTGCGTGGCCACCCTGCCGACCACAAGCTGCACCACCTCGGCCACCCTGCCAGCCGCCGCCTACCCGAGCATCAGTGCCACCTTCGTTGATACGGACGGCAACTACAGCGGCTCGACCTCGACCAACTCGGTGAGCCTCACCGTCAGCCCGTCGGGAGCGTCGACCACCACCAAGCTCACGTCGACCGCCACGGTCACCTACGGGGCCGAGGGCTCGGCCACGTTCCACGTCAACGTCACCTCCGGGGCCGGCACGCCGACGGGCACGGTGGCAGTCCGCAGCGGCACCACCACGCTGTGTACCGTGACCCTGGGGGCCGCCGGCACCGGCACCTGCACGCTGACGGCCACCCAGCTGGCCGCCGGGACCTACTGGCTCACGGCCGTCTACAAGCCGGGGAGCGCGAACTACGCCATGTCCACCTCGGCAGCTCAGAGCATGGTCGTCAACAAGGCGGGGACGGCCATCACCCCGCAGCCGGTGAGGGTGACCGGGACCGGGTCGACCCGGACCGTGCGGTTCACTGCGAAACTCACCTCGACGGTCACCAGGCTCCCGATCTCCGGCCAGGGGCTCACCTTCAGGCTCGACACGACCGGGAACCCGACGTGCTCGGCCGCCACCAAAGCCTCAGGCGCGGCCACCTGCAGAGTGAGCGTGTCCCTTACGGCAGACAACGCCGCTCAGGGCTATGTGACGACCTATGCCGGCAATGCCGACTACCTGTCGAGTACAGCGCCCGAGCCGGAATCCTGACTCCGTCCACGTCCGGACTCTCTGCCTGAGGTGAGAGAGAGTCCGAACGCTGACCCTCCGGTCCTTTTCGAGCGCCAAGCAGGATGACCTCCAACTTCCTGCCCTGGCCTTCGGCTACGAGCCGGTCTACGAATACACGACCGGGCAGCTCGGAGCGAAGACAGAGCATGGGGGGCTTCTTGCAGATCGAGGGTGCCTGGTACTGCCCGTCGATCCCCTAGAAGCAGATCGATACCACCCATGACTATCGGAAGGGTCTCATTGACAAGGCCATGTACTCGGCCCTGCTCGAAGAACGCTGAAAGTACTTGGCCCGACCGAAGGGGCGACCTGACGAGGGCGGCCATGTGTGCCTCCAGTGCCCAGCAGCCAACCCGTGGCCACTCGTTCGTTGCGACCTGAAGCCCGCCTCGTTGACCATGGACAACCGTGGAAGACTCCAGATTCCGGTCCGGTCCGATGTGGCGGCCCGCCCACCGCTGCCCCGCATGCAGCAGAGCGTGACTGACCATCCCGCCTGAGAAGGGTGCCAATTTCCGCCAGCACCTCCTCCACGGCATTGGAGATTGGAAGGCCACCGACATCGTGCTGCGCAACACCAACGAGGGCATGAACGGGTACGTCAAGGACTATGCCGACAAGGCGCTCGGCGATCCCGCCCGACGTCGGATCCACTGAATGACGGCCCAGTGTGTTCTGGCCGCCTTGCTGCTCATGGAAGCCAACGTGCGTACGATTCGAGAATTCCTTGCGGAATACCGGGCAACGGTGACGGCGAAGAAGTCAGCCGGCATCCCTCGCGCCTTCTCGCCCGGTCGATTGAGGACTGGCGGCCCAAGTCACCGGGCGTCCAACCGGCGACCGATCCAGACCCGGCGGCCGGCGCCTCGACCGGCCGGCGTTCCTGATCGGCCCGGCTCAGGGCGCCGGCAGTGTCAGGGTGGCGTGGACCTCGACCTCGTCGCTGATCTTGAGGGTCCCGAGCATGGCCGAATAGGGCCTGATACCGAATTGGGTCTGGGTCACCGTGGCAAGCACTGTCACCAGACCGCCGGCGCCGACGGTCACCGCCAGGCTGACGGGCCGGGTGGTCCCGGTGATGGTGAGATCGCCTGTCACGGTGAACGTGTCGGCCTGCCCGCTGATGGCGGTGGAACGGAAGGTGATGTCGGGGTACTTGTTGGTCTGCAGGGCCTTTTCGTTGATGTTTCTGGCGATCTCCTTGCGGTCCCCATCGCTGAGCGGCTTCACGCCCCCGGAGAAGTCGATCACCGCCAACGACGTTGCCGCGACAGTCACTTCGACGCTCGAGGCGGCCAGGTCAGCATCGTCGAAGGTTATCGACCCGCTCCACGTCTTGGCTTCGAGGGTCAGGTCGTGGGCCAGCTTGGCGCCCAGGCCGGCCTTGGTGGTGCGCACCGTCAGGCTCCCGTCGCTCGGGCCGATTTCGTAGGTGCCGCTGGATGGTGCCATAGCTGGACACTAATGGCGAGCGAGGCTTTCCTCGGATCTGGGCGTTGAATCGAAAGCTCGCAGCTGTGGCGTTGCATCGGATCGTCCAACGGGAGGTCGTCATCGACGCCACCTGTGCAGCCGAAGCGCGGGGCAGGCCACTTGACGACGGAGGACCGCCACCTTGTGGCGGACCGACCTCGACGGCCAATTCTTCATTGTCACGCCCACCCAGGCGGAGCAATCGGAGGATGCGGACGAAGGCAAGGCAGAGCAACGACAGGGTCATTGCCCAGCTTCGTCGCCAGGTCCGTCTTCACGAAAGTCCTCCTCGGACACCCGGATGGGATATTCGGCACCCACAGGCAGGGCAATTCCACATCTCCATGTGAGACCGACCACCTCTTGCCGATCCATTGGGAGGGCTTGGCGGTCGACGACGCGAGTACTCGACTCTGGCGTCGGATAGATACATGATGGAATCGTGGAGGTTTTTGGAACTGCGACCTGGTTTAGGTCGCACCGATGCTCCGGGCTGTGACTGAGCCGCGCCAAACGAAGCAGACCCGTGAGGAGTTGCGCGCCGCTCTGTTGGAGGCAGGGAGGGAGATCCTGCTCGAGGAAGGACTAGAACCGGGGTCCAGCAATCTCACGTTCAAGAGAGCCTTCGACCGTGTGGAGAAGAAGACGGGCTTACGGCTTACGAACGCCTCGGTAATCCGGCGTGTGTGGGAGAACCAAGCGGACTACCAGGCCGATGTCCTTGTTGCAATTGCTCAGGACGAGGAGCGACCCGAAGCCGAATTGACGGTCCGAGCAATAGCTGACGTTTTCGTTGGTATCGATCTCTCGACGGTCGAATCGCGTGCACACGCCTTGCGGGAGGTGTGTCGAGTTGGAGGAGAGGCTAACGGCGACGCCATTGCCAACTCGGCGAGTTGGTCGTTGTGGATCAACGTCTTGGCAATGGCGACCGCAACCAATCTTCCGGACGAGCGGCGACGGATTCAGGTAGCACTCATGGAAGGGTATGAGACAGTCTCCAGGTTCTGGGAAAAGATCTACGCGGGTCTCGTCGAGCTCTTTGGCCTCAAGATCCGAGAACCGTGGACCATGCAGCAGTTCGTCATGACTGTCACGGCTTTGAATGAAGGGTGTTCATTGCGACAACACCTCAGTGGTCACATCGAGCGAGTTGCGCGCCCCACTGGTCCGAACGGCGAGGATCAGCAATGGACGCTCTTTGCCGTTGGCCTGGAGGCACTTGTCCATCAGTTCTTTGAGTCAGATCCTGATTTCAATGCTGCGACCCCGTAGATGCGGTTGAGAATCCAACGCAATTGGCAGTGGACCGCTTCCACGTTTGGCCCCTCATCACCCTCTAGCGTGACTATGGCAAGCCCGCTGTGACTGTGTCGGCGATTCCTTCAGGCAGTCGGCCGCACACTGAGTAATTGGGCATGGCCGTGATTCCTGCATCAGTACAGTGAAACTCTTGAGCGACCAACATGGTGCCCTAGTCTTCCGGGCGCTGAACGATGAGTAGGGCACTTGTCTTCGTAGGAGGTTTCGCTGCTCCCGGTAATGAGTGGCCGCTGACCCCGATCCGGCGCAGGGCTGGCGAACCATGTACCTCAACGAGCGATTGGTCTTCGGGCCAATCGGCACCTCAGCGGAACGCCTGGTCAACCTGATCGAGGAGTTGGATCAAAGCCACAAAGCCGTCGTGATCGTCGGGCACTCGATGGGAGACCTCCTCGCTGAGTACGCAGCAGCAGCGGGGGCGCCGAAAGATGCACTGGTGACCATTGGCAGACTGCACCAGGGCCACTTGCTTTCACGCTTCGGTCCTCTGCTGGTCATGAGGGAGATGGGTCGAACAGCGACTATCTGAAGAGTGTGGAAGCTATGCCTGGCCCACGCTGCCCGATCCTGGTGGTCACAGCGGCGGAAGACAGGTTGGTACCGAAGAGTGCTACCCGACCGAACAGGCTAGATACTTTCGTGGAGGTGCCGAACGTCGGGTACCTGCGCGTGATCTTCGATCAGGGCACAGCCGACTCCAACTTGGAGCGGGCCGACGCTGATGCACGGGAGACGGTATGGCGACTGGGCAATGGCGTTCGTCACGGCTGGCTTCATCTGTTCTCAGCCGGCGTGCCTGAGCTCATGCCCGGTGTGTACTCTAGGTCGTGAACGACTCTTCTCGGAGGGGTTCGAACCGTCCTGGATTCTGCTGGTCCAGGTGGCGCCTGGAGGGAAGCCGATGTGCGACAGTTGAGGCCGTGACGGGCGGCCCTCACCCAAGTCCGGTGGATGGCGTCGTTACTCGGAACCGAATTGCATAGGCCTACCGCCCTTGCGGAGGAGCTGGGACCAGCCGCGCAGCACCGGGTGGGGCTTCTCGGCGTGCAGCCGATCGAGCGTGGCCTGCATGGCGCCCGTGATCTCGTCGTAGCAGGCCCGGACCACGTCCTCATCATTGGCGGCGTCCGGCCCGAAGGCGCTCCAGTCGAAGGGTGCCATGAACTCGACAGTGACCTCGGCCGGCATGGGGAGCGGCGGCATCAGGGCCGAGGTGACGCCCAACGGCCCGAGGAGGATCGGGAACACCTTGATCCGCAGGCGGGCCAACCCGAGGGCACGTGCGAGGGTCTCCCCCCGGGACAGCACCACGACGGCGTGGTGGCTGCCGTAAGCCACCACGGGGACGACTGGGACGCCGGCACGCAGGGCCAGACGCACGAACCCCATGTGGCCGGAGAATATGATCTTGTCGCGCTCAGCCCATGGCCGACACGCCTCGGCGTCCCCACCGGGGTAGTCGAGGATCAGGGCACCCTCGGCTAGCAGTCGCTCACCCTCGCCACCACTGGCCGGCACCGCACCCAGCCTGCGCAGGCTGGACCCGACCGCGGGAATTCCGAACAACAGGTCGTAGACCATGGCGTAGGCCGGCGCGTCCGCCCCACGTCGCTCCGTGATGGCCGCACCTACCATCCACGTGTCCGGCATGTAAAAGAGGCACGAGTGATTGCTGACCACAAGCACCGGCCCGGTGACGGGGAGGTTCTCGATACCCCGCACCTCGGGAGAGAAGTAACGCATCCACTGCTCGACGTGGGGGACGAATCGGCGTACGAAACCGGGGTCCCGGGGCACCACCGTCCCGTGCCGCTCTTCATCGATACGATGGGCGATCACTTCGGCCAGCGGGGCGAGGATCCCTCGCTCATCCGTTCCGGCACTGCGGTCCGCCTTGGCCATCGCTCTCCTTCCCTGTCTCTCAGTGTCGCGCCAGGTGGAGGCCGTGAACAGGGCATCACGCTCTGGGTTCACGCCCTGCAACTCCGGCCTGCCCGGACACGCCGACGGCCCTCGCCTCCAGGGCAGCGGCACTGGGTGCGGTGACCGCCACCCCGACGTTGCGGCCGGAGAAGACGCCGTCGGCCGGGACATCCCGCGCACATTGGAACGGGACGCCACCCCTCCTTTGCGCGTCGTGAGGCCGTCCGCCACAAATTGACTTGTAAGAAGAAGGGCTGCTCATACAAGTGCGTACGGCGATCTTGCACAGGTGCTAAACAAGAGTGAAAATCTCTGGCAGTCATTGAGAAACAGCGGTCAGCCTGGCCTTTCCCAGACCAGTATCGGCGTCCGCTCTGTCATGCAGAGCTACACGGAGTGTTGTGTGCTGAATTGATGAAGGCACGTATCGGAGTGCTAGGAATCGTGGCATTGGTGGGCGTTGGCGCCATGGCGTGCACTTCCACCACCTCGTCACCTACCACCACGGCTGCGGGAGGACGTCACGGATCGGCGATTCCGGCCAGTGCGTATGGTGACCACACCGGGATCACCACGACATCCGTCCACATCGGCAACGTGTCCACCTTGGCCTTCGGCGGTCTCTTCGAAGGGGCGTTGGTGGGCACAGAGGCCTATGCGGACTACGTCAACTCAGTAGGCGGAATCAACGGTCGGGAGATCCATGTCGACAGCGGCAATGACAACTACACCGGGGCCGGCAACAAACAGGCCACACAAGAAGCCGTATCCAACGACGCTGCCCTGGTCGGTGATTTCTCGACCTTTGACAGTTTTGGTGGAGTGCTCCTAGCTGAGAATCCCGATGTTCCCGATGTATCGGTGGTGTTGGACCACACGACCAACAGCCTTCCCAATGTGTTCAGCCCGGTTCCCCTGCGCCAGGGCTGGTTGGAGGGTCCCCTTCAGTACTTCAAGAAGAAGTTCCCGGCCGGGGTGAAGGCGGTGGGCGTGCTCGTGGCCGACCTGCCATCGTCCGAAACGCAATGGCAGAATGAGAAATACGTCATGCAGAAGGTCGGGTACAGAGTTGTCTACGACCAGACCTATGACGAATCTCAGGTCGACTTCACTCAGAACGTGATCACGATGAGGAACCAAGGTGTCAAGGTGCTCTTCATCGATCAGATGCCGGAGATCTATGCCTCGTCACTACTGAAGGATCTCAACCAGCAGAACTTTCATCCACAGATCGTCCTCGGAGCGTCTGCTTACAGTAGCCAGCTGGTAGCGGCATCGGGTGGGCCGTCCGCCGTAGACGGCGCCTATCTCAATCAGACCGCCTCGCTCTTCCTCGGTGGGGACGAGTCGACGATCCCAGCGGTGGCAACGTTCCTTCATTGGGTGAACGTGGCATCACCAGGGTTCAAGCCTGACCTGTTCACGATGTACGGATGGGTGTCGGGAAGTCTTTTTTCTCAGGCTCTGAAAGGTGCCGGATCCGATCCAAGCCGCGGATCGATTCTGAGCGCGCTCTCCAAGATCACCACATTCGACGCCGGTCACATCATCGCCCCGACCGATCCAGCGGCGAAGACAGGGTCGAACTGCTACCTCATTGGTCAGGTGACGAGCGGTCAGTTTCAACGTATCGACGATCCTCCGGTGAGTGGCAGCACCAATGGATACCGCTGCGACTATCACTACGTGACGCGTCCAAGTCCCTGATCAGAGAAGACAAGGCCGATTGGACGTCAGTGGCTCCGAACAGCAGCGCCCGAGCATGTGTAACGAACACCTGTCCGACGGAGAGGCAGCGTTTCGCTGTGTCGCTCCAACGAGGTGCTTTCCACCCGATGGATCTGAACATCAGGTGATGCGGCCCTACAAGACCGGTGGACATTGGGCCAAGGCCCGCACGCCGACGGACCAGGTCCCGATGCCAGCGGAGCAGCGTCTCTGGCTGCACGAAGAACCTCTCCCAGCGTCCACGATCAAGCAGCCGGCTCAGCCCGGCGAACAGTGCTCGACCCGAGGACTGCAACACCGGTCGGGCCACCTGACGACGAAGGACGGCGACCTCGTGGCGGAGCATGACGACCTTGATCGCCAGTTCTTCGTTGTCCCTCCGACCCAGCCGCAGCAACCGGAGGATCTTGACGAAGGCAACATAGAGAAGTGACTGGACCTGCCCAGTTCTGTCGACACCCCTTGGTGGATTACCGACAAACCGTGGTGACCTGGAGGGACGACCATCTGTCTGGAGCCATTTCCCACGCTGTGGGTCTCGGTCTTCCACATTGTTGTTAGCACAATGAGCTATGGGAACACGCTGATCAAAGGCATCAGGCGCATGCATCGGCACCCACAGGTCTTCGGCGTCTGGTTTACGCACAAGGGATCGGCTGGGCAGGTTGCCGTCTGACCGTTTGCCGTACGCCCCTACCGTTTCGTCCCGTGAGGTCGCGACGTGTGCTGTCACGCCACGGGCAATCGAAGCTCTCCCGGCGCGCCTGCCGGTACGGCGGGCCGAAGGGGCGCCACAAAAGCCACCGGCTGGTACTCCTCACCAAGTGGACGCCGGGTGTCGGGCTGGCCGGCGTTGGGCCACATGGCCATGGCCCGTTCCGCCTGGGCCGTGATGGTGAGGGCTGGGTTGACACCGAGATTGGCCGTGACGGTCGACCCATCCACGATGTGCAGCCCGGGGTACCCGTACACCCGGTGGTACCCGTCGATGACCCCGGAGTCGGCGTCCGCCCCGATGACGCACCCACCGAGCACATGAGATGTCGCCGGGATCTCCAGCACGTCCGGGTACGTGCCGAACGGCTCGCCACCCATCTCTTCGGCCAGCAGTGCGGTCACCTCCTGCGCGATCGGGATCCAGCGCGGAGGTGCTTCCGGACCGGGCTTGGTCCGCAGGGAGACCCCGCCCATTCGGTTCTTGTGCGCCATGACCGTGAGCGAGCAATCGCGATCCTCCATGGTGAGAGTGATCAGTCCCCGCTCGGACCAGCGCCGCACCCACAACGACCGGGCAAGTGTGCCGGGGTGCTTGACCGCCTCCGTCAGGAAGCGACGCCACCGGGGAAGCTGCGGTCCGCCCTCGCGGTTGCCCGGGGTCATCACCGTCATCAGCAGGCTGGTGGTGTTGGAGCCCTTCCCATTGCGCACGATCTCGACATGGGTGTGCTCGTCCGGGAAGAAGGACGTCCCCTGACAGACGCCATAGGAGAAGTCGATGCTGGAGTTCCCCGCCGTCGCTCCACCCAGTGACTCGGCGTTGGTGCGGGTCAGTGTGCCCAAGCTGTCGGACAGGTCGGCAAGATGCCCTTCGAGCTTCATCCGTTGGAGGAGGCGCTGGGTCTCCAGCACGCCGGCAGCGAATACCACCTGTCCTGCAGTGAGGGTGTTCCGGGGTCGGCGCCCCGGTCCCGACCGCACCGTTTCCACCGCGTACCCCCCGTCGGCCCGTGGCTGCACCGCCTTGACGGTCGTCATCGGCGCGATCGTGGCACCGGCGCGCTCAGCCAGGTGGAGGTAGTTCTTCGGCAGGGTGTTCTTGGCGTTGTGGCGGCAGCCCGTCATGCACGCGCCGCAGTAGACGCAGCTCTGGCGGTCCGGTCCGACTCCGCCGAAGTAGGGGTCGGCTACCCGTTGGCCCGGGATCGGGGTGTTGAGGATGCCCACGGGCACCTTGGTGAAGGTGCCACCGGCGCCCATCCGCTCGGCCACTCGCCTCAGCGCTTCGTCACCCTCGGTGAGCGGCTGGTCGGCGTTGACGCCGAGCATCCGTCGCGCCTGGTCGTAGAAGGGCGCCAGCTCCGACCGCCAGTCCGCGATGTGGGCCCACTGCGGGTGCAGGTAGTAGGCGTCCCCGGGCTGGAAGAGCGTGCCGGAGTAGTTGAGCGACCCCCCGCCCACACCGGCACCGGACAGCGCCACCAGGCCGTTGAGGAACGTGAATCGCTGGATCCCGTAGAGGCCGAGGGCAGGCTGCCACAGGTAGTTGCGGAGGTCCCAGGACGTCATTGCGTGTTCGTCGTCGGCGAACCGGCGGCCTGCCTCGCAGACGAGGACCCGATACCCCTTCTCGGCCAGGCGCAGTGCGGTGACCGACCCTCCGAAGCCGGATCCGACGACGACGACGTCCCACTGGTGCGAACTGCTCATGGCCTCTCCTCGCCTACCGTGCCGACACGGCGTGCCGGAGGGACGGCCTCCGGTCGTCCCTCCGGTCGATTGGATGCATGGCTTCCTCTTCCACATTGTCCGGGCCCCTCGGAAGACCCATCCTCGACCTCGCGCCGGCGCTGACTGGCTCAGTCTCCGACGAGCTGCAGGTCGGGATTCGGCCGCATGGCCACCCGGACCGCCGACGCTCCAGATCCCTTCGATGCGGTCTCGATCGCCGGCTTCCATTCGGTCAGGTCGAAGACGTGGGTGACCAGGCCGTCAACGGGGTAGGACGGATCCCCCAGCCACTCGACCATCTGCTCGGACGTGCGCTTGCCACCGAGTTTCGGCTCGGGGCCAGGATCGGTCGTCCCCTGGACGGTCAGCTCGCGCTTCCACACAAGTGACCAATCGACCTCCTGTCGGCCCGCGGTGCCGGCGAGCACGAGCATCCCCTTGGGTCGCACGATGTGCATGCCCAGATCGATGGTGTCGGGGGTGCCGACGCAATCCACCACCAGGTCGACTCCCTGTTCGAGGAGGGGGATCTTGGTCATCCTCGGTCGCAGGACCCGACCTCCCCCTTCGGCAGCCAGCGCCTCGACAGCGGCTGGGCCCGACGGCAGGGCCCGGTTCGCCCCCACCTTCATCGCCCAGTCCGAGCCGAACTCGTTCGGGCTGAGGACGGCGATGTCGAGGTCGGGGTGGAGCCGACGTAGTGCGGCCACCGTCAGCAGTCCGATCGCCCCTGGACCAATGACCACGGCGCGCTCGCCGTTGCCCTGCCAGTGGAGGGCGGCGTGCAGGGCCACCGAGGCGGGCTCGGTGAGCACCGCCCGCTTGGAGGGCATCTTCCCGATCGGGAAGCACTGGGACTCGTGGGCGATGACCATCTCGGCCCAGCCTCCTCCGGGGACCAGCGCGAAGCCCAGTGACGGCGCTCCGCACCCACTGAGCCCGGGCTGGTCGAATCGCTCGCAGACATTGGGCATCCCCGCCGCACAGTTGCGGCACACCGGGGAGAACCCCCGCTGTGCACAGCTGATGATCACGTCGACTGCCACCCGGTCGCCCTCCTTCAACCGCGTGACGCCGGGGCCGGTCTGGTCGACGACGGCCACGAACTCGTGGCCGGGGATCTGCTGGGACTCGATGTAGTA
>CABECS010000642.1_pt1 | contig 10899 bp, 7 predicted proteins | sample 3132881 | NCBI WGS metagenome assembly CABECS01 (sample SAMEA5534328, study PRJEB31848) | metagenome | biome: tundra; feature: field; material: soil | place: USA | collected 2013-05 | depth 0.15 m
CGCTCCCGTTCTCGCGATGAGCGCAACTGTGCCCAGTGGTTCGCCCGCTTCGACGAGCGCCGCGAAGAGTCCACCGGTGGTCCAAACCACAGCGAGGTCCGGCGGCTGCAGAAGGAACTCGAGGCCCTGCGTCGATTGGTGACCGGTGAGCAGATCCCGTAGAAGCAGCAAGCACTCGACGCCGCCTGTCGCGATCGAGACACGTCAGCCATCAATCTTGGGCGATCAGCCCGCTAGCCAGGACGGGACGAAGTGACTCTCATCACAGATGCGAATTCCGAACCCACTTCACGGCTCGAGAGGTATCTCCACGGCGTTGATCAGAGCTCTTGAGCTCGAACCTTCGCTTCGCTACCTAACCCCCAAAAATCGGCGCAAGTGCCTACCCGACCATCTTTATCTCTGGTCCAGCAGCTGTTGAGCCAAATGCCTCGCCGAGGATGCCGGCCGCCACTCGGTCCCGCTCCGGTAGCGCGTGTGCGTAGCGGTTCAACGTCATCGTCGGCTGGGCGTGACCATGACGTTCCGCAACGGTGCGGATATCGACACCTGCCGCAATCAGCGTCGTAACAGAGAAATGGCGAAGGTCATGGAACCGGAAGGGCCATTTTCGAACGGACGAGGGCCCCTTGTTAGACGAGCGAGTAGGCCGGGAGGCTCTTGGTTCGAGTTTTGCACAGAGCGCTGTGAAGTGAGCTGTGATCTTGTCGGGATCCACGGGTTGCCCGCCGTGGGCGGCGTCCGATAGGACGTAGGGGTCGGCGACCAGTGGGGAGGCTGCTGCCTCGGACAGCGCAAGCATGTACGCCTGTCGAGTCTCGAGAATCCCAACACCGGTCGCGTCGAGAGCAACGTCACGAGTCTGGTGAGTCTTGGTGGGACCCTCATGGAGCTGCTTCTTAACGATGGTCAGACTTCGGGCGATCCGGACGCGGCCAGCTTCCAAGTCGACGTCGGACCAACGAAGGGCACAAAGTTCTCCTCGTCGAGCGCCAGTGAGGGCAGCCAAGGCAATCGCCGTGGCCAAGGTGGCGTCGCTCCGGTTGGCCTCAACGTAAAGCTGGTTGAGTTGCTCCGGTGTCGGAATCGTTGGGATCTTGGACCGCAGTGGTGGTGGGGAGGTCCGTTTGGCTGGCGATGTCTCGATCCATCCCCATTTGACGCCTTGATTCAGCGCAGCACTGAGAATGGCGTGGAGATGATGGACGGACGACTCGGAGAGCCCGTCAGCGAGCCACGCCCGGTACTGCCCGTCGAGACGGTCTGGACCCAGGCGGTTGAGTCGGACGTCGCCGAGGGCGGGCCGGATCCGGGAGTCGATCCAACGGCGGTACTCGTGAACCGTCTTCGGTCGGCGTGTCGGCTCGATCTGAACGAGCCATTTGTCGAGGAGCGCACCAACGGTCGACCGGGACATATCGATCTTTCCTGCTTCTGCGTCAGCTACGAAGGTCCGAAGCGCACGCTCGGCGGCCGCGGCGTTCCCGATGAAGGTCTTGGACAGCTGTCGAGGTCTGCCGTTGACCGGATCTGCCCCTCCAAAGGCTCGGAGTTGCCAACGACCCGATCCAGCCGGGCGCTCGCGCATCGTGCCTGTACCATTGGAACTTCGTGTTCCCACGGCTGTACCGTACCAGAATTAGGACAAAAAACTAGGACAAGGAGGGAATAAGAACACGAAAGTCCACTTGGAGGGATGCGAGAGCGGACGAATCGGACGGTCTCGAAAACCGTTGTGTCGCAAGGCACCGTGGGTTCGAATCCCACTCCCTCCGCCAGCTCAGAGGTGGTGTTCCGGTTGCGGCCCTCGAGGCCCAACCGGGGACTATCCCTCAAGAATCCCTCACATCTCATTCAGCGGACATCATTCAGCGGATACGCATTTGCCATGGCAGGAACGATGCGCGAGGGCCAATCCGGCGTGTGGGAGCCGCGCGTCCGGGTGGGACGAGATCCGCCCACTGGCAAGCACCGGCAGATCAGCAGAACCTTCAAAGGGACCGAGCGCCAGGCGTCCAAGGCGCTGGCGAAGCTGATGACCAACGCGCCAGAAGGCAGTCACGCCGGAGGCAACAAGACGGTCAAGGAGCTGCTGGGCCGCCGGATCGATCACCTGGAGGCTCGTGGGCGCACTCCGAAGACCATCGACGACTCCCGGTCCATAACCCGAGCCCGACTCGAACCAGCCCTCGGGAGGGTCACGCTTCGGCAGTTGACTCCGGTTCACCTCGATGACCTGTACCTGTCCTTGCTCGGTGCCGGCCTCTCCCCCGTCTACGTCTGCCACTGCCACGCCGCGCTGTCCACTGTCCTGCGCCAGGCGGTCAAGTGGGATCGGATCGACCGATCCCCGGCGGACCGCGCTACTCGCCCGGGCGGCATGCCTCCAGAAGTGGGCCCGCCGGATGCGGACGACATCAGCCGCCTCATCGCCACTGAAGAGAAGGTCGGTCCCGACATGGCCTCGATGCTCTTCGTGGCCGCCACCACGGCGTGTCGTCGCGGCGAGCTGTGTGGCCTCCGCTGGCCGGACCTCGACATCGCCAATTCCACGGTGACCGTCCGACGCTCGATCCTGCGACCGTGTCCGTCCTCAAGTCCCACAGAAAGAGAATCGGGCGGAGAGCCAAGGATGCAAGGACGAAGTCCTCGAGCCCGTCAGGGTGCTGGTCGACGATCCACCAGCACGCCTCGTACACCGCCTTCGTCACCATGTTCTGGCCGGCGGCGTCACCGGTGGTGAAGTTGAAGCGGAGCCAGCGCATCCGGCCCAGCGCGTACTGCTCGATGTTGCGAAGCTCGCCGAATCGGGTCGTCCCCTCGGCCTGGGCCTTGATGGCGGCGAAGCTCTCCTCGACCTAGTGGCCGAAGTCGCGTGCGGCCCGTGCGTCGCGGAATACGAAGACGGGTGCCCGCTGCATGGCGTCGTCGATGACCGTCGTCGTGACGCCGCCCGCTTCGCGGGTGATCCGCATGCCTCGGCTGTAGCTGGCGACCGGAGCGCCCTCGGTGGTTGCCAGCGGCACGAAGTACTCTCCGCTCGCCGTGCTCGCCGTGAACGAGCAGCGGTCGCCTCACCACGCACAGAGCCTGGGCTCTGGAGCGAGGACCATGGGCACGCGATGGCACCTGAACATGTGGAAGCCTGCCAACCGCACCGGCGGCATTATTGATGGCTCATCGTCCTTCCCTTGCGCTCGTGCACTACGAAGTGCACCCGTGGTCGCCCGGTCCCTCCGACCACAAGTCCGATCGTCCAGCGGAGCGGGGAGAATCGCCTCTTGTGACGAAGCCCCGCTGGACTTAGCATGAGGACCCAAGGGGTCGACGAAGCTGGTGGCCAGCAAACGGATTGAGAAGATCCCCATGGGGGAGGTGGGGGCCGAAACTGCTTCCCGCACCGACTTCCCGCTGTCGCCTCCTGGAAAGGGACACGTGCGAAAAGGAGCGGACCCATGAGCCTCAATCTGGCGGCCATGCTACGTGAGGCGGCACGAGTCGACCCGACCAAGCCAGTCGTGCTGTTCGACGGCGGTCAACTCAGCTATGCCGAGCTGGATGCGCTGTCGGACTGCTTCGCCACAGGTCTCCGCCGCGAGGGCATCAGGCCGGCCGACGCCGTCGGGTTGCAGCTACCGAACCTTCCGCAGTTCCTCATTGCCTATTTCGGAATCCTCAAGGCCGGTTCGGTCGTTGTTCCCCTGAACGTCCTGCTGCGAGCTCCGGAGATCGCCTACCACCTCCGTGACTCAGAGGCGCGGGCCCTGATCACCTGGTCGGGCACCGCCGTTGAGGCGGCCAAGGGCGCCGCCGATGTCGGCGTCGACCGCATCTGGGTGGTCAACACGCCCGGCACCTCCGAGGTGAGCGTCGGACGTCCTTTCGAGGAGCTGCTCGGCGGCGAGCAACCCGACAGGCCATTTTTTGAGGAGACGGAGCCGGGCGACACGGCGGTCATCATCTACACGTCAGGGACGACGGGCCGTCCCAAAGGCGCCGAACTGAGCCACTTCCAGCTGTACATGAACGCTGACACGCCCGGTCGACTCTTCGGCGTGCGGGCCGACGACATTGTGATGGTGGTGCTTCCATTGTTCCACGTGTTCGGCTTGAGCAGCGAGCTCAACGTGTGCGTGCGCTTCGGAGCCACAATGTCGCTCGTCCCACGTTTTAGCGCCGACAAGGTCCTGGAAGTGATCCAGCGCGACGGGGTCACGATCTTTGAAGGTGTGCCGACCATGTACATTGCCCTGCTCAATCACCCGCGCATCGACGATTACGATCTTTCATCGCTGCGGGTCGGAATTTCAGGAGGCGCGGCAATTCCGGCCGAGGTGATCGACGAGTTCGAGCAGAGGTTCGGGTTCGTCATCCTCGAAGGCTATGGCATGTCGGAGACCGCCTCGACGACGACGTTCAACGTCAGCGCTGAAGAGCGCAAGATCTACAGCGTCGGCAAGCCGATCTGGGGTGTGGAGGTCGAGATATGGAGCGACCAGGGCCAGCCGTTGCCGACTGGCCCCGAGCACGTCGGGGAAGTGGTCGTCCGCGGCGTCAACACTCCGAAGGGCTACTACAAGAACCCTGAGGCCACGGCCGAGGCATTTGCGGGTGGATGGTTCCACACCGGCGACCTCGGCTGGGCGGACGAGGACGGGTTCTTCTTCATCGTCGACAGGAAGAAGGACCTGATCATCCGGGGCGGCTACAACGTGTATCCCCGCGAGGTTGAAGAGGTGCTGTATAGCCATCCCAGCGTGGCCGAGGCGGCCGTGGTCGGTGTGCCACACGATCTCCTGGGTGAAGACATCAAGGCGTACGTCGAGCTGAAGGAAGGGGCGACGGCCACCGAGGCGGAGCTCATCAATTACGTCAAAGAACGTCTCGCCGCCTACAAGTACCCACGGACGGTCGAGTTCCGAAACGAACTGCCGAAGGGCGCGACCGGCAAGATCCTCAAAGAGTCGCTGAAGCAACCATCAACGAATTGAGTGAAGCATGCCAACATCTTGATCGCGCCGGTCGCTCCCGGTCGGCAATCCTTTTCACTGATCCGCGTGGGTGCACGAACTCGATTTCACGCGCGTTGCCGTCGACTTCAATCGGATCCGCCCATGCGCCGACGGGACGCATTGGCCCGTGCACTCACCGGACACCTTTTGCGGCTGGAACAACGATTCAGGCGGATGCAGTACGGGCCGAGCAGAACCATGGTGAAACAGCTTTGCCGCGATGCGATGACCCCGTTTCAGCTCAAGAGGCGGACGAATGGGGACACACTGGGATGAAATACGGGATCCGACAGACCCAGGATGAAGCGACAACGAAGGGTACTGTCGCGATCGAGCGGCTCGATGCAGTCATCTTCGATATGGACGGCGTCGTTACAGACACTGCCCGGACCCACGCACGCTGCTGGAAACGAGTTCTTGACGACTTTCTCCACGCCCGTTCGGAGCGGACCGGCGGAGCCTTCCGGCCGTTCGGCGATGAGGACTATCTCCGCTACGTCGACGGCAAACCACGCTACGACGGCGTGGAGAGCTTTCTGTCCTCGCGCGGGATCACCCTCGAACGTGGAGAGCCGTCGGATCCGCCCGGGCATGACACTGTCTGTGCGCTCGGGAATCTGAAGGACCGCGAGTTCGAGCGGGCCGTGATGGAGGAAGGAGTGAAGCCGTTCGAGTCGACGGTCGCGCTCATCCGATCCTTGCGTTCACGGGGCACCCGTACGGCGTTGATCTCATCGAGCCGTCACGCCAACATGCTTCTGGCAGCGGCAGGCATCACGGATCTTTTCGACGCCATTATCGACGGAAGTGACGCCGAAGCTCTCGGGCTGCCAGGCAAGCCTGAGCCCGCCATCTTTCTTGCGGCGGCGCGGCAGCTCGCAGTTGAACCCTCTCGCGCTGCTGTCGTGGAGGATGCCCTCGCCGGAGTCCAGGCAGGTCACCGAGGAGGCTTCTGCCTGGTCATCGGGGTCGACCGAAGCTCGCAGGCCGATGCGCTGAGGGAACAGGGTGCGGACGTCGTGGTCAGTGACCTGGCCGATCTCGAGTTGCGCATCGGCGCCTCCGAGGGATCGCCATGAGCGAGCGACGGTCGCCCGCCTCGGCCATCGAACCGGAGGACGACGACGAATGGTCGCTGAGGTACGAACGGTTCGATCCCGCTCGCGAGGGGCTGCGGGAAGCACTGTGCACGCTGGGAAATGGCTACTTCGCTACCCGCGGTGCGGCGCCGGAGGCCGTTGCCGACAGCATCCACTATCCCGGCACCTACGTCGCCGGCTTGTACGACCGCCGCCAAACGCGGCTCGCTGGCCGTACGGTCGAGAACGAGAGCATCGTCAACCTCCCCAACTGGCTGACAGTGAACTTCCGGATCGGTGGTGACCCGTGGTTCGACCTGGAGGGCGTCGAGATCCTCGACTACCGCCAGGAGCTCAACCTTTGCCAAGCGGTGCTGAACCGAACACTGCGGGTACGAGACAAAGCCGGGCGAGTGACGCGGGTGGAACAGCGCCGTTTCGTCAGCATGGCCGACCCGCATGCTGCTGGTCTCGAGACCGTGTTGTGCGCAGAAAATTGGTCAGGACGCCTGACTGTCCGCTCAGGTCTCGACGGCCGGGTTGTCAACGCCGGCGTCACCCGCTACGGCCAATTCGACGACCACCACCTCGTTGACGTGCAGGTCGACGCGGTCGACGACGAGACGATTGCTCTGGGCTCCCGAACCGGTCAGTCCGGCGTGTGGGTGGCCGAAGCAGCACGGACCCGGATCACTCGTGCGGGGAGGCCGGCGAACCCTGAACGCCGGGTGGTGGAGGAGCCCGGCTTCATCGCTCACGAGCTGACCTTGGCCGTTGAGGCCCTCGAGCCGATCGCCATCGAGAAAATTGTCACCCTCTTCACTTCGAAGGACCGCTCGATCAGCGAGCCGCTGGCCGAGGCGTGCTCGTGGAGCTCGCGCATCGGTGGCTTCAGCGAGCTCCTCCATGCCCACACCCGTGACTGGGCCGATCTGTGGAAACGCTTCTCGCTCGAGGTGGACGACGGAGGCAGCTTGACGCGGTTGGCCGTGCACCTCAACATCTTCCACTTGCTCCAGACCACCTCCCGCAACACCCTCGACCTCGACGTCGGCGTACCCGCCCGGGGCCTGCACGGCGAGGCCTACCGAGGTCACATCTTTTGGGACGAACTCTTCATCTTCCCCTATCTCAGCTTGCACCTCCCGGAGCTCGTGCGGTCACTGCTCTTGTACCGTTTCAGGCGACTTCCGGAGGCGCGGTGGGCCGCCCATCGGGCTGGTTTCTGCGGGGCGATGTACCCCTGGCAGAGCGGCAGCAACGGACGGGAGGAGGCGCAGGTCGTACACCTCAATCCCCTCTCGGGTCGTTGGTTGCCCGACGCATCGCATCTCCAACGGCACATCAACTCAGCGATCGCCTACAACGTCTGGCAGTACTACCAGGCGACGGGCGACATCGACTTCATGGTCAACTACGGGGCGGAGATGATCTTCGAGATCAGCCGCTTTTGGGCGAGCATCGCCCGGTACGATCCGGCACTCGACCGATACGAGATCTTGGGTGTGATGGGCCCGGACGAGTACCACGAGGGCTATCTCGGAGCCGTGGCCCCGGGTCTGGATAACAACACCTACACCAACGTGATGGCCGTCTGGGTCTTGTGTCGAGCGCTCGAGCTGATCGATCTCCTGCCCGAGCCCCGGCGCAGCGAGCTGTGCGAAAGCCTGTCGCTGGACGACACCGAGCTCGCCCACTGGGAAGACGTCAGCCGCAAGATGCGTCTCGTGTTCCACGGTGACGGCGTCATTAGCCAGTTTGAGGGGTATGAGGACCTCGCCGAGCTGGACTGGGAGGCGTACCGGGCACGTCATGGCGACATCTCGCGCCTCGATCGCATCTTGGAGAGCGAGGACGACACACCCAATGCCTACAAAGCTTCCAAACAAGCTGATGTGCTCATGCTCCTTTACCTGCTCTCCACAGACGAGCTACGGTCCATCTTCGAACGGCTCGGCTATGCCTTCGAACCCGACGCCATCCCACGAACCATCGACTATTACCTGCGGCGGACCTCGCACGGATCCACCCTCAGCCGAGTCGTGCATGCCTGGGTCCTGGCCCGCTCCGATCGTGAGCGTTCGTGGGCATTCTTCGAAGATGCCCTGCGTAGCGACCTGGACGACACCCAGGGCGGCACCACGGCCGAAGGAATCCACTTGGGCGCCATGGCCGGCACATTGGACCTTCTGCAGCGCTGCTACCTGGGTATCGAGACCCGCGACGACGTGCTCTGGTTCAATCCACTCCTCCCCACAGAGGTACGGAGCCTGACGCTCGACCTTCGCTACCGCCGACGGTGGATGAAACTCGCCGTGGCCAATGGTGAGTTCACGGTGGAAGTGCAGGACTGGGGCGACGGAACTGTCCGGGTCGGACTGGGTGGCAAGGTGATCGAGCTCCACCCGGGCGACCGCCGGCAGCTGGGGCTGTGAGCAGGGGAGGCACGGCAGGCGCAACTGACTGGTCCCGGCTGGAAGGAACCCCGACTTGGGAATCGCTGGCCAGCTACCGGTGGATCGCCGCCATCCCTGAAGGGGACCAAGAACTTCGATTCGGCTTCTGGACTGGCACTTCGCCGCGACATTCGAGCATCATCCGCCGTGGCCATCTCCCTGTCCTACCTCGGCTTGTGCGAATCCTCAGCCTCGTCCGGTCCACCCGATGGAGCGAGTCAGACAGGGACATCGAGATCACGGTGCTCCGGCACCAGGTGTTTGTTCTCGAGCGCCAGCTCCACGGACGCGTCCGGTATCGGCCCGCAGATCGTGCGGTCCTCGAGGCTCAGCCTCGATCCACCGAAATACCCGTGCTGGACCGACGAGGTTGTCGTTTCGGGCTGGAGGACGAAGTCTGGGGTGCGAATACTCGAATCGCCGACTCCACCGGGCCAGCGTCGGTCCGGCCGGATCCAGTCCTACCAGAGTGGGGGAATCGTCCAGTTTCGACTGAACGCCTTCTCACCGTCGTGGAAACACGCGGCACGGTACAGGACATTCGCCCTGTTCAGACTACGATCCGAATGAATATTCCCCTCAGGTTGCCGGTCGCGTACCGACACTGACCGTCATTGGCCCGTGTTCCCTCTGAACGGGAGTGTCTCCAAGCTTCAGATGCCGCTCGTTGACCGCTGGCTGCCAAGCGTGACCAGATATCGCGCTGGTTTGATTCTCGAGGCGGTTCTCACGGACGAAGCCTGACCTCAGAACCGCGTGCCGTGGGCTACGCGTGTTCCCTATTGCAGTCCACCGGTCGCAAGTCCGCTCTTGATCAACTGGTTCGTGGGCAACTACGAGCCCCGGCCTGCGAGGCCCGGGATGAGCAGCCCCCGCTAGGAGACTTTGGCCCTGGTGCTGGCGCGACAGAGAGTGCAAGATATAGAGATCGAGCCGCCAGGCCCAGAACGGGGAGAACATCATGGTAGGCCTCGACCCTGAAGCGTTGGACATGGTCCTGGAGGCGATCGGAGAGTTCGCTCAATCGGAGCTGCCCGCCCAGAAGCTGCTCGAGTTCGACAGAAATGACCAGGTCCCGCTCGACGTGTTGCGGGCGATGTGCAGCGAGAAACTGGGCATCCAGTTGCTGTTCATACCCACGGAGTACGAAGGGATGGGGGGTGGCACCTTCGACGTGTACCGGGTCTGCGAGGCGATGGCTCACATCGACCTGGGCGTGGCCACGGGCGTGCTGGCGACATTCCTCGGTAGCGACCCCATCGTGGTGGGTGGCACACCCGAGCAGAAGAAGCATTGGCTCACGCTCATCGGCAACGAAGGACTGCTGTTCGCCTACGGCGCCACTGAGCCCGAAGCGGGCAGCGACCTCGCTGCTCTGAAGACTACGGCTCGGCGAATCGAGGAAGACGGGCACGTCGAGTATGTCATCAACGGGGAGAAGCAGTGGATCAGCAACGGCGGCGTGGCCGACGCCTACAGCATCCTGGCCACCGCTCCCGGTGGGCCAACCTGGTTCGTCGTTGAGGCCGGGGTGCCCGGGTTCGAGCACGGCAAGCCTGAGGACAAGCACGGCATCCGGGCCAGCAACACCGCGGCTTTGACGCTCGACGACGTGCACGTTGGTGCCGACCGCGTGGTCGGTGGCGAAGAGGGACAGGGGTTGCTGCAGGCCCAGAAGGTCTTTGGCTACACCCGCCTGATGGTGGCCGCGTTCGGGCTCGGGGCTGGCTGGGCGGCCCTGGAGATCGCCATCCCGTATTCGACCGAGCGCATTCAGGCAGGCACCCCCCTATCCGAAAAACAGGGATACATCCACAAGCTCATCGTGCCCCACGCCGTCGCGCTCGAGGCCGGTCGGGCCTACGTCGAGGAGACGGCCGAGCGCATCGATACCGAGGAGGGCTATTTCAACACCGAGGGCGCCATCGCCAAGTATCTGGCCACCGAGGCCGGCAACGCGGCCGCCGATGCCGCCATCCAGGCGCTCGGCGGCTACGGCTACGTCAAGGAGTTCCTGGTCGAGAAGATCCGGCGCGATGTCCGTATCACCACGATCTACGAAGGCACGTCCGAGATCATGGAAATGACCATCGCCCGGGACCGCTGGCAGGACCACCTCAAGACCCGGGGCCGGCATTATCACGACCGCGCCACAGAGCTCGAAGAACTGCACACCGAGTACCCCGCAGTCGGTGCCGGGATCGCGGCCCTGGCCGCCCACGCGTTGGCGGAGCTCCTCGAGTGGGCCCGGGTCGACCGCTTGACCCGCAACCAGCACGTGCTGCTCCGTTTCGGCGAGCTGATCGCCAAGGCGGAAGGGGCCGGGGCCCTGGCCCGGCGAGCGGCGAGAGC
>CABECS010000708.1_pt1 | contig 10137 bp, 10 predicted proteins | sample 3132881 | NCBI WGS metagenome assembly CABECS01 (sample SAMEA5534328, study PRJEB31848) | metagenome | biome: tundra; feature: field; material: soil | place: USA | collected 2013-05 | depth 0.15 m
GGCCGTGTGTCCCGGTCGCAGAGCACACGGAACAGCGCTCGGCAGCCGATGCTGTGGGTGTCGCCGAGCGCACCCGCTCGGGCGCCGAACAACGCGCCAGATCGACGGCCATCGCCATCCGGACAGCAGCGCAGAACGGCACGTCGGGAGTTCGAAGATGAGGAAGCTGCAGTGGCCGCACACAACGCCTTTGCAGCGGAGGACTTCACCTTTTTCCTTGGTTACAAGTAGGGGATGCCGTGACCGGATTGGATTCTGGGCACAGAGCGAATCCGCGCCGAAGTGGATACTCCCGTAGGCAGAGTCCGGTATGAGTCAGCGACCATGTGGCGCGACCCGCCTGGCGGCAGGGAGATCGCCCTTTGCAAATGTCTGTTCGATGAGCGTAGGAGAAAGTGGGTAGCCGAGAAGGAAGCCCTGCATCGAGTCACATCCGAGCTTCTGAACGATGGATTGTTCAGCCTCGGTCTCAACCCCCTCAGCGACGACTTCCAGACCGAGGTCGTGTGCCAGGCGAATCACGGCCCCCATGATCCTGGTGTCGCCATGTTCGGCCACATCCTGCACGAAGCCACGATCCACTTTGAGTTGGTCAACCGGAAACCGCCGCAGATACGCCAAGGACGAGTAGCCGGTGCCGAAGTCATCGATTGCCAAACGCACGCCAAGATCCTTGAGTTCCCTGAGAACGGATTCGTAGTTTGCATGTTCCCCGAGAAGGATGCTCTCGGTCATTTCGAGGATCAGCACCTTGGCCGGGAGTCCGGTGGCGGTCAGCGCGTGCAACACGAGCGACGGAAACTCGGGATCAGCAAGCTGGCGTCCCGAGACATTCACTGCCATCGACAGGCCGTCTCCCAGAAGTTCACCCCAAGCGGCTGACTGGCGGCAGGCCTCTTCGAGCACCCATGCCCCGATGGCAGGCATGAGTCCAGACTCCTCGGCCACGGGGATGAAGTCGAGCGGAGGGATCGCCCCTCGTTCCGCGTGGGTCCAGCGGCAGAGAGCTTCGAACCCGACCAAGCCACCCGCTTGGACGGCGAACACGGGTTGGTAGGCGAGCGTGAGTTCCCGGCGCTCCAAAGCACGATGTAGCTCGCTCGCCATGGCGAACGCTGCCGGGTGCATCTCGTTGCCCAACTCCACTACTGCCACACGGTTGCGTCCCGCTCGCTTGACTCCATACATCGTCATGTCCGCTTGAGCGAGCACGTCCTCGGAGCGGAACTCCACACCAGTCACCACGACGACGCCAACGCTGGCCGTCATGTACAACGGTTCGCCAGCAATCACTATCGGCTCGGCAATCGCCTGGTGCAGTCGTCCGGCCAAGACTTCGGCCTCATTCGCGGGGTCGGTCAGATCTTCGAAGAGGGCCACGAACTCGTCTCCGCCAAACCGGGCGATGGTGTCTTCTGGCCGCATGAGATCGGTGAAACGCTCCCCTAGAATCGTGAGGAGTTCGTCGCCGCTGCGGTGACCGAAGGCATCGTTGACCGCCTTGAAGTCATCGAGGTCGATGAACACCACAGCCAGACCACCGAGATGACGGTCGATCCGGGAGATTGCCGCCTCCAACCGGGCCAGAAACACGGCTCGGTTTGCCAGTCCGGTCAGTTGATCGTGGCTCGCAAGATCCACCAGCCGTGCGTGAAGGTCTTGAAGCTCTAGGTCATACTGCTTGGCTATCCTGACCATGCTTGAGTTACAGCTTCGGTCGACCATCTCGGTCGCGGCGCGCAGGGTGCCATCGCTGATTCCGAGTCGCCCGGCCTCTTCGGCCAAGACGAGACATGTCGTCTCCTTCCACCACAGATTCAGCTTGGTCACCAATGCGACCGAAAACACGCCTGTCGGACTTTCGCCATCGTCTTCAACAACGGGAGCAGATTCGCTCAGATCTGAGGACCGGTCGGCAATCGCCGTCTCCTGGTCGATGGCGGCCGCATTGCCGAGGGAGGCGATACGGGTCCGGGTCGGGTCGCTCGCACCTACTCCCGTCTCAAGCCAGTCCGCAATCGCAGTGACCGCCACCGACGGGTGCGCAGGAAAGGGTATAAAGCTCCATGTGTAACTGCGTCGACACCCGTGCTCGTAACCTTGAGGTCGCCGGCGCGGGTCATAGGCGTGTACCAGGGAAATGTTCCCGGACCGAGACCACCGGAAGTGGGTGCTGATGGCACTCGGACGCCAACGTGCAACTAGGGTTGCATCGCTTCCAGATCCGTCGACGCTGAAGGTCCCGCTACCTAAAGCTCCGGGTCTGGAAGCTCGCTTCCGAGTTCCGCAAGTTGCTGAGTCAGTTCATCGGTGTTTGTTGGCCAGACGACGAGCGTCTTTGACCCAGGCTCGGATCGAACGAATGTATTGACAGCGTGGAGAGTGGCCTCAAGCTCATCCCGGGCCACCTGTCCGAGAGCTTCGCGGCCCCCAAGGACCAGAACTCGTTGGTTATCCGAGGGCGCAAGCCCTGCAAGGACGTTGCTCACGTCCGCGTGAGCTGGGATTTCCTCGGTGCTGACCCCGGACAGAAAGAGTCCAATTGTGTCGAGAAAAGTTGACTTACCTGCACCGGTGTCGCCCCGGAGCAGCAGAAGGCCCCCTCGGCGAGCTGCCGTCAACGACCGAAACTGCCTTGCAACGGCACTGAGTGCATCGTCTACTGGCACGATGATTGACCGCAGTGTCCCTGCGCCAACATCCTTCAGACCCTCGAACCGATCGGGTACGAATAGGTCTTCTGGCTCTTCTGCGTCTTCGTCCACGCCCAATTCTACGACCGACCGACCTTGCGAGATGTGAACATCCGCGCATAGCCCTTTCTTGACGCTCCCGTTGCGCCCCGGACCGTTCCCGTGCTGCGCGGTAGCGGCCTTGCAGATTGGGAAGATCCTGCAGCCTCAGCTTCGCACGCTGAGAACTCGAGGAATCTGGCGACGGACCCAAGTGCGCACTGTCAAGCGGAGTTGCCCGCGCGAGTCCCGGAAGTCCGGAAGGGTGCAGCCCACCCTGAGCGGGAGGCTCCGAGGCGTGGTGCCGTCGTGCACGCCGCCCCTCCGCTCCACAGCCGACCACTAGGCCAACTGCTGGACGGCAGGGCCAACCACATCGTCTTCACCCGGCTCTTCGGATCCGTCAACCTGTTCGTCAACCGGAGGATGGCGCCGTCGCTCAGCCTCCTGGCGGACAGGATCGGCGTCCCTGCGTCCCTGCGTCAGTGCTCGAGTCGACGGTCGACGAGTACAACCGTTGCGCTCTCAGCGGGCAGCCGGATCCTATGGGCAAGTCCGCCGAGCTGTTCCGACCACTCGGTCCCGGACCGTACGCGGCGGTGCCGTGCCATCTCGACAGCCTGCTGTTCCCGGCGCCGTGCATCACATTGGGAGGCCTCGACGTCGATGCCGGCCAACGGGTGCTGCGGTCGGACGGAACCTGCATCGACGGCCTCTTCGCCGCCGGTCGGTGCACCGCCGGCGTCACGTCGCGCAGCTACGTGAGCGGGCTCTCCCTTGCGGACTGCGTGTTCTCCGGTCGCACCGCCGGCAGGTGTGTGACGGAAGTGACGGAGCCCTGAGCGCGGCCCCGGCGAGCCGGTGGAACCCACCGAGTATCCCCGTCAGACCTCCGGGACCTTCAGCCGCGTCCTCCCCGGCCGCACGAGGCTGGTCAAGCCCCGGATGACCGGGTGGGGGTCCTGCGCATGCAGGCGGTCGAGGGCCGACTGCAGGACACGGGAGATCTCGTCGTAGCACTCGGCCACGACCTCCTCGTCGTCCGCCGCATCGGGGCCGTAGGCACTCCAGTCGAGCGCTGGAAGGAACTCGACGGTGATGGCCGACGGCATCGGAAGTGGTGGTACGACAGCGGTGGTGAGGCCGTAGGGCGCCAGCAGGATGGGGAACACGTGGATCCGCAGGCGGTGCAGTCCGAGGGCCTTCGCCAGGCGTTCGCCGCGCGAGACGACGATGACCGCGTCATGTGATCCGTGGGCCACCACCGGCACCACGGGCACGCCCGTCCGGAGCGCCAGACGGATGAACCCCTGGTGGTCACCGAGGTCGACCGTGTCCCGCTGGGTCCACGGGCGACACGCCTCTCGGTCGCCGCCGGGGTAGACGAGCACGAGCCCTCCGTTCGCCAAGCCCTGCTCGGCCGCCTGTCCTCCTGCGGGGATCGCTCCGATGCGGCGCAGGAACGGACCCACGAAGGGGATTCCGAAGAGGAGGTCGTAGCCGAGGGCGTACGCCGGCTGCTCGAGCCCACGGCGTCGGATGACCTCGAGCCCGACCACCCAGGCGTCGGGCATGTAGAACAGGTTGGAGTGGTTCCCGACCACGAGCACCGGACCGCTGGCGGGAAGGTTCTCCTGTCCCCGGACCTCGGGGGAAAAGTAGTTGACGTACCGCGTCAACATCGAGAGCTGCCGGCGGATGAACTCCTTATCCCGCTGGAATACGGGCTCGTCGCGCACATGGTCCACCCGCTCGGTCAGCCCGCCGATAAACGTCGTGAGGACCCCTCCGGTATCCCCGCGGTCTGCCCCCTCCGGATCGTGCTTAAACGTGACTGCCATGCTGACTCCCGTTCCCCTTGCCATTTTCGCGCCGCTCGGCGCCCGAGGGAAGGGTCGTTCGGCCCGTAGGTCTCGCTGATGGGGGCCGGCGTGCCGGCAGGCCGTGCGCAGGGACCACCGCGCCCCCCCCGGGGGGGGAGATGGCTGCCGCTCAACCCGCTTCTTGGAGGGACAGGCGGTGCGGGCGGGTTGTCGCCAGCGAGTCCTCGAGGAACGTGGCGACCTGGCGCGACCACACGTAGCCCACGTGGGATCCCCAGTACCAGCTGATCGGCGGGCGGTCCCAGTGCTCCCACAGTCGATGTGCATGCGCGGGATTCGCGAGGCGATCGCCCCGTCCCGCGAAGATGAAGCGGCCCTCGTGTGGCACCTTCGGCGCGAATCGCAGGGGCGACACCGGGACGAACACCGTTTCTGCTGGGCCGCCGATGACGTTGTGCTCGATCGATCGGGCCCGGACGTGCGCCGGGCTGAGCTCGTGGAACAGCGCAGGAAGGTCCACCATCGGGATGCCGGCCACGACCGAGTCGATCCCGTCCTCGATTCCCGCCAGGAGCGAGACCACGTAGGCGCCGAGGGACACGCCGTACAGGCTGACCGACTCGGCGCCCTGGGCGCGTATCCACGTCAGCAGGCGTCGGAGATCCCAGATCGCCTGCGAGAACCCGTGCACGCTGTTCATGAGGTCGAACGACAGGAACGGTTCGCCGCTTACCCGGGTCACCTTGCGGGACCCGTGCAGCGGCAGCACCGGCGAGGCGACGTTGAACCCGAGCGCATGGTGGACCGTGGCGGTGCGCAGTCCGAGGAAGTCCATGAATGGGTAGCCCATGGCGAATCCGTGGACGCTCACGAGCCATGGGCGGGGTCCGTCGCGCTCGGGATGGCGCACGATGGTGGCCACGGCCCGGCGGTTCGGCTCGTAGCCCATCCACCGTTCGGCGCCCGGCTCGCCGGTGCGGGGCGCGAATCCGCTCTCGAAGGTGATTCGTTCATACCCGAGGCCCATCGCCCAACCCCGGCTGGACTGCAGCTCGGCGTCCTCCAGCGGCGGTGGCGAGCGGTGGTAGGAGGCGGGGCGGTCGATCCACCCGCGAGTCGAGAACAGCTGTTCCGCCTCGGCCAGCTCGCCGCTCACGCGCGCGTAGTCCGCCCGTCTGGGGAATCTGCTCGGTGCCATCGCCATCGCCAGGAAGGCCTCGTCCGCGGCCACGCCGACCGCCAGCCCGGGGGAGTGGCGAGGGGCCCCCACCGCACCGGCCACGGTTCCGTGCACGGCGGTGGTGGCAATGAACCGCAGCGTCCGGGGTACCGCCCGCGCCGCCCGCACGAGTGCCCGTCGCTCCAGGAATCTGGTGACGGATCGGTAGGGCCCGAGGGCGCGGTCGACGATCGACGGTGGTGGCGGCGACTCCGCCCCCGGGGACGCAGAACCGGCAGACGTCGCACGGGACGACGGTCCCGAGCTACCCGCGATGCATGCTGCCTGAGCCATGGCCCTCCTTCGCCACTGCGACCGGGTGAACCGACTGGCCGAGCGGGCAGTTGCATGGTAGTGCGGGAGCGGACGGGGTGACCGCCACAGTGCCCCTGGGGGTGCTTGCGGATCCGGCGCAGTGGTAGGCGATTCGGGACTCGAACCTCGAACCAGCGCTGATCGCCGGGAATCGCTGGACGGATCTCAGCTCTGCTGGGTGAGAACGTAGCCTTGCTGCTCCGACCCGCTTGCCGATGACCAACTGGGCGTTCTCAGCGTTGCACGCTGAGTACGCCCAAGATCCAATTCCCAGCCTTCAGATCTGAGGGCGAGATCCGGCCAGTTGGCTGTCGCCACGGCAGCGATCCACGACTTGTTGTGCTCGCGATTGCACGCACGGTGGCCCATTGTTGCGGGAGGGCTGTCCCGCCGACCCGATGTTGTTGGCTAGTCCCGGCTCACGCTGATACCACCACATATCGGTACTGCCGACGGGTTTAGTTGGCGAGATTGGCCGCCCAGATCCGAGCTGGTGTCAGGCAGGGTTCCCGTACGTACGCCGAGGGACGATAAGCACGGTAGCGCTGCGCTCTTCAAGCATCACTCGGTCGTATTCGGGCCAATCCTCGTGAGTTCCCCCAGCGGCTACGAAGACCTCCCGAAGCAGTAGGCGCAGCCTTTCGCCATCCACATCCGGATGCGGATCGTCCGGTCCAATGACCTCGGCTTCCCCTTCGACAGCCGCCCATCGCCAGCCGACCCGAGCGACAATGGTGGCCCGGGGATCGTTGCGCAGGTTGTCCAGCTTGCGAAGGCCGCGGGCGACGAGGCCCACCACGGGCACGTCGATGACCGGGTGCCGCAAGACCCCAGCGTTGACGACCGAGGCTGCCACGCTGCCATCTCTACGGATGGAGCTGAGGACACACAGCCCGTGGTCGAGAGGCACGAGTTCACTGAACACGGAAAGATCTGCCACCAGGACGCCATCTCCAGTTCTGCGCAAGGGTGGCTTGCGCCTCGACCTAAGCGTACGCGCGGCTAGTGCGATCCACGATCATCGCAAATTGTTGGGTCTCGGTCGTCCGGGAATGACCAGGTGAGGACTTGGCTGGCTGGTCACAAATCCGGACTGAGACACTCGTGCTTCGCCTTGTCGGCACTGTCAAGATGGTCGCTCGAACGACATGGTTGCCCGTCGTCGCCCCGAAGCGCTTCCGGCGCAAGTCGTTCGGTCTGGACGAGGAGTAGTCGTCGTTTCTCTAGAGGTCACGTAAGGCGCTGGCGAGCGGCTCGAGTACTCCGGGATCCAGGGGCGGTCGGAGATAGACAATGCCCAGCTCGGCGCCGACCTCGGCCAGTGCGGCGGCCTGTTCGGCGGTGGCCTTCGGGTCGCCGGTGAAGATGACGTGGCTGGAGAGGAGGATTTCTTTCGGTTCGCGGCCGAGGTCCTCGCAGTGCTGATAGAGGATGTCGCGCTTGCGGGCGAACTCCTCCGGCGTGCCACCCACGAAGTTCCAGTGCTGGGCGAACCGGGCTGCGGTGCGGAGCGTCCTCTTCTCACCGCTGCCGCCGATGCAGATCGGCGGGTGGGGGCGTTGGACCGGCTTGGGCTCGTTGCGGGCGTCGGTGAGCTGGTAGTACCGGCCCTTGAAGGTCGTCGTCTCCTGCGTGAGGAGCCCGACGATCACCTCACAAGCCTCCTCGAAGCGGTCGCTGCGCTGGGCGGGCGTGCCCAGCGCGATCCCGTAGGCCCCCGACTCCTCCTCGTTCCATCCGGCCCCGATCCCGAGCTCCAGCCGGCCTCCGGAAACGATGTCGAGGGTGGTCGCCATGTTGGCCAGGATCGCCGGGTGGCGATAGTGGATGCCGGTCACCAGGGTTCCCATGCGCAGGCGGGTCGTCGCCTGGGCCAGCGCCGTCAGGGTGGTCCAGCCCTCCATGCAGGGGCCGGTGGTGTCGGAAAAGATCGGATAGAAGTGGTCGAAGGTCCAGCCCGACTCGAAAAGTTCGATGTCGTCGGCCGTCCGCCACACGGCGAGCATGTCGGTCCAGGTCGTGTCCTGCGGCGAGGTCTTGAAGGCGAAGCGCATATGCCCACGCTACGTCCGGCCGGCTAGCGACCGCACGGGCGTCCGTCCTCAATGTGCGAGAGCAGGTGGGGGGCAGCCCCGAAGCGCCGGAGTGGTGCAATTCGCGCTCGGCAAGCACCTGGCCGTCGATAGCGCGCCCGGAGCCGGATGATCTGGGGCAGGCGACGAACCGCACAGCGGAACAGGTCGACACGCGTCCTTCATAGAGGGGTGAGGTCCCAGGAGCGATCGAGCAGCTGGAAGCTGCCGGTGCCGGCAAGCCGAAGGGGCGCAGGTGTCACTACGCGCTCGAATCGAACGGTGAGATCCACGTTTTCGATATCTGGGAGTCCCAGGCGGATTGTGAGGCTTTCGGGCCGTCGTTCATGCCCATCCTCGCCGATTTGGGTGTGGGACTGAAGGAGCCGATGGTCGCCACCGTCCACAACGTGATCACCGGTTGAGTCTTCGAAACAGAGCGGCCGCGTGGGCGGCCCACGGCCATTTGCGGTCGCGACTGACCCGGCGTTGCGGGGATACCCTCAAGGGTGAGCTTCGACACCCTGTCGTGGACCGCAGATCCGCGTGCCAGCGATAGCTTGAACTTGTGAATCGCTGCGTTGGCAGGGCTGCACTGGTGACGGTGGCACTCCTGGTCACCGCGTGCGGTGCGACTCGATCCGTGGAGAGTCCGACTCCTTCGAAGAGTTCTCCCTCTGTCATGACGACCCCGGTGCAGACAGGTTTTGGTGGCCTGGAGTACTTCTGTGCCCAACAGCCGCTGACTGGAACGATCCGCTACGACAGCACCTCGGGTGAGGTGTCGATGGACCTCGCAGTTCATGGACTCCCACCAATGATGTTCGTCGTGATCAACTGGTTGAACAACACCGTCCGTGGCTACGTCATCGGCAACTTCACCACCGACGGCGATGGTGCCTCGGTTCCCACCTCCCTTCACCTGGTCCGACCTGGCGAAGAACGGGGTTACCAGATCCTTCTCACCACAGCAGCGGTCGAACCGAAGACGCTTGGTGTGCTGTGGCCGTGCGGACCCCCTCCGCGGGCACCTGCCTCGATCGTTAGTGATCCTATGGTCACGGTGACCCCGAACACGGGGCTGCATGATCGACAGGTAGTCCGGGTCAGCGTCACGGGATTCGGCGCGAGCGGGAAGGCGTTCATCTCGGAATGCGACCACGCAGAAGACGCCAACTACCTCGGGTGTGGCTCCCAGTTCGCTGCCCAGCCTTTCGTGGTCACCAACTCCCAGCGGTCGGGGTCCACCGACTTCACCGTGCGCTCCGACGCTCCTTCGGAGCCGCTCAAATCGACGGTCCTCAGACCGTGTCTGCAGCTCTGCGTCATCGTGGCCGAGGGCGGAGATGGAGCGTGGGCCGTCGCCCCGATCGCTTTCGGCTCCGCCCGGCTCATCAACCCTTAGGAATTGCCCTTGATCGAGGTCCCCGGCCCATGCCGTTCTGCCCCACCCACCCGGTTCAGGGACAGTTGGCGAGTCTCATGGATGGCAGTTCCCGTAGGTTGATCGATGGCTTCGTCGCTCTCTTCTCGGAGCGAGGCGCTCAGCCTTCCGTTGACTCTGGACCTCGCAGGTTCGCCACTGCTGCCTCGATCCGTCGCGAGCGCGTCTCGGGCTTCTTCGCACTCTCGATGGCACGCACGTGCTCCCGCTTGCGGCTGTAGGCCAGTCGGTCATAAGCGGCGCGGGCGGCTGGATCGGTGTCCAGGGCATGGGCGAAGTCCGCTGGTTCAACCATGACGCGGGGCTCGACGTCTAGCTGCACCTCGACCTCGACCTCGTCACCGGTTGCGACACCGGCAGCCTGCCGGTTGGCGTTGCTTAGGCCGATGAGGTAGCGGCCACGCATGATGGCAACTCTGCTCTTCCAGGAATGCCCATTGATCGTGATGCTCACTGGCGGCCGCTTGCCCCCACCGAGCGCCTCAACCACTTCTTCGGGTACTTCCAACCCCCTCATCGGTTCCGTTGGCTC
>CABECS010000744.1_pt1 | contig 9701 bp, 15 predicted proteins | sample 3132881 | NCBI WGS metagenome assembly CABECS01 (sample SAMEA5534328, study PRJEB31848) | metagenome | biome: tundra; feature: field; material: soil | place: USA | collected 2013-05 | depth 0.15 m
GACCATGAATACGGTCACCACCAACTGCCCTCAGCCGAACACGGTCACAGTGCATACGTGCAGGCACTGGGCCTGATCACGTCACGACAGGAACATGCATCCAATCGAATATGCGGCAGAAGGCCCCAAACGCCGGGTCTGTGGGACAGGTGCCTCAGGACGCCCCCGCTTGAACGATACGATCAACCTGGCGTGGCCTCGTAGGTCTGTTTGGGTGTTACGAGGCGGAGCATCGGATCGATTTCAGTCGTGAATCCGTAAGGAGACTTGATAGCCGGGTCACGATCACGAAGCGCCTCTGCTTCAGTCTGGCTCTCGGCGAGGACGATGCCGATGCCATAGGCCCCTCGTGGGTCGCCGACCGGACCGAAGGCAAGTACAAGTCCTTGCTCCGTCAGTGCGGACCAGTATTCGACGTGCTCCATCATCGTCGCCCTCTCGCCTGTCGACATGTCGAATGGGAAACTGGGACGTGGCGGAATGAGCCGAAATACGAAACCCATCATGATGTGAACCATACCGAGTGAGGTCCGCTCCCGCTCGGTGGACCTGTACCCCAACGCCGGGAGCGAGGCGGCTCAACCGTGGCTGAAGGCAATGCGGGCGCTACCTCACCGCCACTTCGGCTTGTGATAGATCAGCGCACCATCCTCAGGTCGAAACTCCAGGAAAGTTGAGTTGTCCTTGTCGTTCTCGTAGGTCAGGATGAAATGCTTATCCACCTGCCGACCCAGACCGATCATCAAGTCAGTGACTGCAGAAGATCGCTCTTCGTCGACAACCTGCTCTGGTCGGAGATCAAGTCCAAGGTCGTCCGACTGGAAGAAATGACAGTTCACACGAATGCCACTGACCTGCAGCGTAAGGAGGTTGGAGGCGACCGCCCGATCCCGCCAGATGAACTCGACCGAGGCAGGGGGCTCAATCTGATTGCCGTCACGGGTGAATGCATGCGGGTAGGGGCTAAGCGGCCAACGTAAGCACTCTCCCAGTCGTCACGGCTGACGTTTCTCACGTAGATATCTCGGAGGCTCCCCTCAGGAACGAAGTCTTCAGCGGCCTAGCTCCAAGTCACTTCACCATTGTCTCATCGCCGGTTGCCTGGGGCTATCCCTGACCGCCGGGAGCGGTGAGACTGGGATAGTGCTTCTCATCGATGCGGCAAACGTGGTTGGGTCTCGACCGACGGGGTGGTGGCGCGATCGACCAGGAGCAGCCCGAGCGTTCGTGGAACGAGTTCGTGCTGCAGCGGCGGCGGGTAGGTTCGCCGAACCCTTAGTCGTGGTCCTCGAAGGTGCTGCTCGCGGCGGCGTTGACGAGGGCGTCGCCGACGGTGTCAGAGTTCTCCATGCACTGGGCAGTGGTGACGACATGCTCATTGCCGTGGCGACCGATGCCGCCGGCCAGGTGACGCTTGTGTCAGCAGATCGTGCGCTGCGACAGCGAGCCGAGGCGCTGGGAGCACGGGTAGCTAGTCCCGGATGGCTCATCGACTTACTCGATGCGTGATGCCGAGTGGGCAGGGCATGACACAGGTTCTACTGGCATGCCCCACAACAATGGGACAGTGACCCACTCCGAACCAGACACGATGTGGGACAGGTGCCGTTGTCAGGATCCCCCTGACGTTGTAAGGGGTTACCTGACAGAAAGGGGGTACCGATGGCCGTCAAAGAGGACCGAGTCGTCACCTCTTGTTCCTTCTGCTTGAAGCCCGACAACGAAGTCGCCAAGCTCGTCGCTGGCCCAGGGGTCTACATCTGCAACGAATGTGTTGATCTGTGCAGTCAGATCATCGGCAGCCCACCTTCCTTGCCACCAGGGCTGACCTCCTGGGAAGAGGACCTTGACCTCGAAGGTGTACTTGCGAGCCTCCCTCGGATGGCAGCGGCAGGTGCGCAGGTCGAAAGGAATCTCACCCACTTCGTGAAGATGGCGAGAACGCTCGGCGCTACGTGGGCGGCCATCGGAGCATCCTTGGGGATGACTCGACAGTCGGCGTGGGAGCGATTCTCTGGCGAGGAGTAGCTGCCCGGAACCCCCGCCCCAGATCCGGGTCAGTGACCATTCCCATCGGGATGGGGCCTATGGGAAGCTCGATCCATGCGGTCCAAACGATCAAACATCAAGGCGAGGTACGACGCCGAGGCGGACGCTGCCTACATCAACTTCGCGCCTGGTCTTCCTGGGGGACGGACTACCACCAACTGCGAATCGCCCCTGGGCGACTTCACCACTATCAATCTCGACTGGTCAGACGACGACCGCCTCGTCGGCATCGAGGTCTTCGGCGCCAGCCGCAGGCTTCCACCTGACCTCCTGGATCTTGCCGACTGACGCCGCCCTGAACCCCGAACACCGGTTCCGTGGGACAAGCGATTACCGATTACAACGCCCAGTCGTCAACGACCGTCAGGTCGGTGAACTCCGGAGCACCTTCGAAGATCTCCATCATGGTCGCCCTAGCGGCCTGAAGTCCCTCCTGGCGTCGGGAGTCGCTCTCGCGCTCCCGAGCTTGCTCTTCGCTCTCGAAGACAACGAACATGATCACTCGGCTCGGATCCTTCGTGTCTCGGGTTGCTGTCGAGTGCACGAGACCTGAACCCGGCTGTTCAGCTGCCCGCAACTGAGCGACCAGCTTCGGTAGGTCGTCTTCCCTGCCTGGCTTCAAGCGCGTCGTGATCATTTGTGCCCACATATCGACGACCTTTCCTAGATGGTGATGCGCAGACTAATCCTCCGAGAATCTGTTTGCGCTTGCCTGGCGGGACCGGCCACGGCGCAGGGAGGGCATGGGGCCGACTGCCCCCGATCGGTCGGTGGGACAACTAGTTCTGTTCTGAAGGGTCCGCGTCACTAGCTACGCCCGCAATCAGTAGGAGTGTCCCTACTAGCGAAGTCTGGCCGCCAGCAGTTGCGATTGCTCACGCAACGCCTTGACCTTCGGACCAGGCGCCAAACTTTCGATGACGAAGGCCAAGTCAGCCACGATTCTTGACAACTCCGCTAGATCCTTGCTCGATTCTTCGATGTGGATGTTGCCGAACGGCAATGCGACGTTCACCTTGTTCGTAGGAGCAACAACCTCCGGTGCTGAGTGTGCCTTGGGGAGTGGTACCTCAAGATCGTCATCGGTCATCACGCCACCTCCAGTGGGGAAGCACGCATTGTCCAAGGCGTCAGCCCGCTCCACCAGCGACTCGGCCTGCCCAGAACGCCGGGATTGGGTGCCTTGAAGCCTTCGAATGGTCGAAACCACCTTGGCGATTTACTCTGTCCGCTGAACCGGTGATTGCCGATCCCGAAGGGGGTGCTGTGGAACGCATCGAGGCGGACATACTCATCCCGGGCCGCGGAGAGCCCATACTTGACGGGTGCGTCGTGCTTGACGGGCCCACCATTGCGTACGCCGGACCGACCGCTGAAGCGCCCGCCACGCCGGGCGCGGGGATCTACCGGGTCGCCGCGGTACTGCCAGGCCTATGGGACTGCCACGCGCATTTCATGGGCGTATTCACCCCGGATCTGGCGGAACTGGCCACCAATGCTCCCGCCTTGACGGCCATGCGTGTGGCCAGGGACGCCGCGGTCGCTCTCCGTGCCGGGTTCACGAGCGTCCGCGAGGTCGGGGGACTCGGGGTGTGGGTGGGCCGCGCGGTGGTGGAGGGCACGGTCAAGGGTCCCAACGTGTTCGGGGCCGGAGCGGTGCTCAGCCCGACCGGTGGTCATGCCGACCTACACATGTACCCCGTGCACTGGGTCTGTGATCTCGCGGACCGCATCGGGATGCTCCGGCAGTGCGACGGCGTGCCCGAGTGCCTGCGAGCCGTCCGGCTCCAACTGCGCGAGGGAGCCCGGCTGATCAAGGTGTGCGCTTCCGGCGGTGTCATGAGCCAGGTAGACGATCCGATCCACCAGCAGTTCAGCCACAACGAGCTGCGCGCCATTGTCGAGGAGGCCGGCCAGGCCGAACGAATCGTGGCCGCTCACTGCCACGGCAAGCCCGGCATCATGGCCGCGCTCGAAGCCGGTGTCCGCACCATCGAACACGGGACGTACCTCGACGACGAGTGCGCTGAGGCCATGCTGGAGTGCGACGCGGTGCTTGTGCCGACCCGTCTGATCGTCGAGGAGTTCCTCGCCTACGGGGCGGCGGCCGGAATGCCGGACTATGCGCAGCGCAAACTACTTGCAGTCGCCGACCGCCACGCGGAGGCGATTGGAATTGCGCACGAACACGGAGTGCGTATCGCAGCGGGGACTGATGTCGGCGGATCCGGCACAACGACCCCAGCCCGGTGGGGCCAGAACGGTGCCGAGCTCGGCTACCTCGTCAAGCATGGGCTCTCGGCGCTCGAGGCGATCGAGGCGGCAACCGCGACCGCACCATCAACACTGGGCCCCCAGGCACCCCAATCCGGACAGCTCCAGCCCGGTTACGACGCGGACGTCATCGCCCTCTCGGGTGATCCCAGCGTCGATATCGGAATCCTTGCCGACCCCACCAATGTGACCCACGTGTGGCGAGGCGGTGAACGGATGAAAGCACCAGGCGAATTGAGCCCGGTGTGACCATCGGCAAAGCCGGCTACGCACACATCCTTTCGGGTGGTTGCGCGCGGCGCTCGAGCGGGGCAGAAGATTGAGACTGCTCCTCCGCCCTCAGGTGCCTCCTATCGCCGGTTGTGCCCCTGCCCCCGACCAGCAAATCGGGGGCACCCGCACCCGAGCGGTATTCGGGTGCGGTCGCCCATCTGCACAGTGTCCAGGATCGAGGGTCAGCCACCGATTCCCATCATTCGTGACGTCGCCCTCGCGACGTCGCCATCAGGAGCAATGAGCGTGCGAGTCGACTCGAAGTGGTCTGCCGAGATGACGAGGAAGGGCTCGGCACTACCACCGGCGGCGGCGACGGCGTTCGCCATACGTTCCGAGTCGGCGAGATACCCTGGCATGTCGTTGTCGCACGTGATGCGCTGGGCCTTCTGGGCCAGATCGAACCGGAGTTCGAAGAGACCCTCGCCGAGCGACCGCGATCGCGGCATCCGGATAGCGGCACCACGCTCAGCCAGATACTCGATCCGAGTAGCAACCGTGGCGAATTGACCAGCCGGGAGCGACTCCAAGCACCTTTCGACCTCTGGCTCCAGCTCGATCGACCATGGTGACACCACAAATGATGTCACTAGCCGGGGCGCGAATCAGGGGCTTCTATCTCCACTCTCCGAGCGGTGAAAGTCGGATCGTCGATCAGGTGTGACGGTCAGGGGCGCGCCAGGCATCGAGGACACGCTGGATGTGGGATCTCACCTGATCGCGTGCCTCAGCCCGTGGGACCCCGGACATGAGGAGTTGGTCATAGCCGGTATCGCGGTGACGCACCGAGGCCACGACAGCGACCGTCACCGCATCGGAGTCCAGCGCTCGGCCGGCAGCACTCCGGCCAACCCGTCCACTACCCCGGGATCCGGCATGGGCGGCTATGGCCTTGGCCCTTTCCTCCGGACAGCCCGGGAAAAGTCGAGTGATCTCATTGCCGAGAGAGTCCTGGAAGGCCTCGTCCTGAAACGATCGGTGTTCGGCCTGGCGCAGGCGGCGCCTGTTCCGCGCCTCCTCGTCGGCTAAGCAGGCAGCTTCGGCCTGGGCGAGTGCTTCCACTTCGACGAGGATCCCCTGGCGCTCGTAGCGGCCCCTTGAGCGACTGAACCGCACCACGACTGCTGCGAGTCCGCTCGCCTTCTTCGCTCGCCGGGTGAGTGCCGCGTCACCCGCAGGCAAGAAGACCAGTTGGTCGAGATCTGCACACGCAAGGCAAAGGGGTCCATCGCCCTCCATGAACAGCAGGTCGCCGGCGCTACCGCATTCCGTGCAGCTCCACTCCTTGAGTGGTGAGATCACGACCAGGTCCGGAGCCCGGGCCTGTTTCTCCACCAGGCGTACCTTCTTGGCCTCGGAGAGCTCCGGAGAGCTCCAATGGGTTCTGTAGGCGGCTTCGATTCCTGGGTCACCGCTCTTCGAGAATCGCAACGGCCGGTGGTCTCTGGAGCGCGACAAGTAGGCGGTCTCGCTGGGCGTCAGCCCCTCGCTCTGGGCCCAGTGGCGAAACGTGGCCACGGCTGTCGAGATCTTCGAGAGACTGGCCGTGACCTGGCGCTCCAGATAGTCGAACCGGCCCTGACGCCACCGATCGACCTGGGGTGTCGTCAGCCATCCCATGCCGACCAGTACGTCTATGGCAGTTGCATATTGATGGTCGGCCAGTGCGGCTTCGGCCGCTTTGATCACCCGTTCTTCGAGCTTGCTCGGGACCGCTGTGGCCATAGGCAAGAGTTTCGATCAGACGGACGCAAATGTCCATCGACCGTGGTCTCTGGGACGGACATCGGCAGTGCGACCGTGGCGCCATGAGGAACGACGGCCTGTGTCACCTTCAGATCAGAAGGGCTTTGGGAGCGCGGCCTGGTGGTCACCCGAGTCACATCCTGCCGAGCGAGGTTCGGGGCGGGCTGAGAGCAATCAGCTCAAGTTCGACGGACCTGTGAACGTACCTTGCTCGGCAACGAGAACTCGAAGAATCGCCGCGTCCTCGACGAACATCGAAGCGAGTTGTGCCATAGCATCAGGTACCAGGTCGTATGAGGTCACCGCTTCCTGGCAGATCATCTCCGCGGTGGCTTCCAGCAGTCGCGCGCTTCGAGTCAGCGCAGCCTGAGGAAGCGACACTGCGGCGCAGGCAGTATCGGAGCGTTCGTTCACAATCTGTCCAAACAGAGAGACCATTTCGAGCGCACCATGAACGCCAACAGTGTCCCGAATGTCGACCCTGACGTGAGCTGCTTCGGCCAGGGCGGCCAGGGTGCGTCCGACAGTCGGGATGCCAACTCTGATGTTGCGCGGCTGCCCGAATAGGTTTGCCCCGGGCTGCTCGTCTGCGAGCTCGACCGCCGCATGCCGTGCAAGCTCTCGAAGCGCGTCCTCGGTCATGTACTGGCGGGCACTCTGTTCGGAGATACCCATCTGGCTGACAACGATCGCAATTCGTTCTCGGATGAGGTCAGCGACTGGCGCTCGTCCGATGACGAGGTCGAAGTGATCGAGTTCCTCGACAACCACATCGACAAAGGCCTCTATCCAACCCTGGCCTGAAGGGTCGAGGCGGTCATAGATCTCGCTCCACCGGAGCCGCTTCGTTCGAGTAGGGGCGCGGTTCACCTCAACCGCAACGGCTCTCGTCAGCACCTCGAACTCTTCATCGGAGCCCGACAGCTCCACCCCATCGGGGTGAGGCCGGGCTCGATAGAGCATGCGCTCGCATTCCCGGTCGGCGATCAATTCGTCCAGCAACAGCTGATATCCCGTCCGCGAGATCACCGCACGAACGGGACTCCCCTTTGAGCCGGTGGAGGAGATCGCTGACAAATCGTCATCCGACCCTCGCCACCCATCGATGACTCCAGCCTCCCGGCACTCCGGGCACTCCCAGTGGATGCGTGGGGGATCCTCCTCACGACCCACAACGAGAACTCCAGGACAGGGGATCCGGCCAGGACGCCGGCGGCACGGGAGAGCGGTGGCGTGGGGTCCCGTCCCTCCAAGAGCTGTCGCGGCTCGCGTGATTCGACGCAGGTAGCGAGCCAGCCGCAATGCTGAAGCGGGTGCCTCCGGGTCGAATTCGAGGCCCTCGAAGTGGCGAAGATGGGTGGTGTGGAACACTTGTTCAGACGTGAGGTTCACTGCTCATCGGCAGGTTCTTTGTGTCTACCTATCGACGGTGGCTGTGTCGACGAGTCCCTACGGCAGCCGCCGAGACCAATTATCGCCTCCGAGCCGGCGTTTAGGGGCAGGTCCTTTGGCTCAGATGCCCTCCTTCACAAGGCGCTTCAGCGCCCTGATGTATCCGTGTGTACCGACCTTCTGGATGCCTCGGCTCAGCGGGCCAAGATTCTGGACGATGGCCTCACCAGGTCGATCGAATGCCCTGATCTCAAAGCGCACCACTTGATCGTCGGAAACGGACACGATGAACGAACCCTCACCTTGTTCGGGATGCCCTGGGAGTGTCCCGTAGGCAAATCCCCATCGATGCGACTCGTCCAAGACCTCAACGATGCGACAAGGTGCAGCTACGGCCAGCAGAGGTGTTCCCAGCGTCACGATCACGGTTGCGCCCACCACGATCTCGGCATTCTTCGGAAACACTTGGATGCCGGGCAGCCGATGCGCGGCACGAAGGCCCTCGGACTGCCCTGGCAAACGTGTCCGTCCGTTGCCCCAGTTCGGCCTCGTAGCGATCATTGTGGTAGCCGCTCGGCTCTATTTTAGCCAGCGTGAACCCAATCTCGGAATACGTGGGCTGGGCCGTGTGAAGCTGCGTCACCATCCGGACCATGGGCGCAGTATTTGAAGGCCGCACGTACCTCAACTGGCAGCGCCTTCAGCCTCGGTCATACCTTGCAGGCCGGAGTCCCACCAGGAAGCCGGCAGCGGTGGCGAGCCACCAACCGATAACCCAGCGGGGCGACCCAGGAGATCGGCGGGAAGAGAAGGATCCATCCAGCAAAAGCCCAGGGGCCTTGCGTAGCCACGAGCGCACGGGCAACGGCACGGGACCCTCCCTCCACACGGCCACCATCGATCCACCACGCCGATCGAGCAAAGTCGTCATGGCTCAACTTCATCTCCGCAGCGCTCTCAACTGAAAGCTGCTGCCACGGGACTGCTCTAGGTGAATCTGCACCGGCCCAGCGTCGGGACACCCAGTTTGCAGATGTCGTGCAGAAGCCGCAGTCACCGTCGTAGATCAACGTTGGGCGACTGACTTCCACACCCAGATGCTACCGGCGGACCTAGACAACGGATCCGTCCTCCTGTCATCAGGATTGCAAAGTGGGTCACACTCCCGGCGTTGGGGGACAGGCCCCCCCAGGATTCCCGACTGAATCCTCGGCATTCTCAAACTGTCAGCTGACGAGTCACTCGGGTGGCAAGGGCAATGCAAACCGGTCGGTCGTGTGTCCATTCGGGCCCGTACCCTGGTACGCGACTGTCATCCGAGAGAAGAGATTGCCCACCGAGGTGTCCTCGACGCCCGAAAGTGAGATCGACGCGGGATACATCTCGATGGTGCCACTGGCACAATTTGGTGTACAGGTATTCTCCCAGACCTTGCCATTTCCGCTTGCGCTAGAGGGTGTCCAGTTAGTCCACACAACGTCCTGAACGCCGATGCCATTGTCTGCGCAAGCCACGGAAATCGACGTTGGCTCAACTTGCGTCTGAGGCGGTGGAGCGGTGCAGTCGGCGATGACTCTTGGCAGATCTGATGTCGGTACGGAAGAACTTGACGTCGTCGATGTTGTGGTCATCGCGCCGGTCAAAGAGGTCGTGGTCGACGAGGGTCGGGTGGTAGTCGGAGAGTTCCGGCTCGCTTGGCCGGAACCGCCTCCACATGCCGCAAGAGTGGCCACGGCCGCCAGAGCGAGGACCGTCCCAATCGACTTCATTGGCCACGGGCGGAGACTCATTGCGACAGTATGCGCGCACGAGCGACCACGTTGCAGCCCGTAGGTGCCTTGAGGGGCAGTGAGGTAGGCCGCTGGTTCGGCAGACTGCTCCTGCGGTTGAGGTCCCGACCAGGCCATCGTGGTGGCGTATTCCAGCGCACCGGCCTGGGACCAGCAGCCCCCGCAGGTTGAGTCCGC
>CABECS010000004.1_pt1 | contig 9602 bp, 9 predicted proteins | sample 3132881 | NCBI WGS metagenome assembly CABECS01 (sample SAMEA5534328, study PRJEB31848) | metagenome | biome: tundra; feature: field; material: soil | place: USA | collected 2013-05 | depth 0.15 m
CCCGCTCCCCCACGGTGAAGGAACGGAGCGTGGCCCCGACCTCGGTGATCACCGCGCGCTGGTGGCCGTGCCCGATGACCCACTGGTCGCCGGTGGCGGCGGTGGTCTCCGCCGGATGCTGGGCTTCGAGAGGTGGTCGGGGTGTCATGATCGGTAGGGGTCGTCCGTCCGGTCGGCTGACCCGGGGGTGGCCGACGCCGAACGGTATGGTAGGCGATGAGGCCCCACCGGCCCGACGGGCCTGTATTCGGTTGGCACGGTCATGCCGGTGGCACGGTCCTGCTTTCTCCGTTGCGCCCACCCGGATTCCCTCTGATTGGAACGAGAGCCATGCGCATCCTGATCACCAACGATGACGGCGTGTTCGCCCCCGGCATCGCCGCGTTGGCGCGCGGCCTCGCCGCCGCCTTCGATGGCCGACACGATCTGGTACTGGTGGCCCCGCTCACCGACCACAGCGGAGCAGGAGCAGCCGTCGGGCCCGTCCACGAGCGCGAGTCGATCCCGTTCGAGGCAGTCGAGATCCCCGGGCTCGACGGCCTCCCCACCTACGGCATCGACGGGCCACCGGCGCTGGCGGTCATCCTGGCCTGCATCGAGGGGTTCGGCCCCCGGCCCGACCTGGTGGTGTCGGGCATCAACCACGGTGTCAATGCCGGTCGGTCCGCGCTGCACTCGGGCACGGTCGGCGCCGCTCTGACCGGCGCGCAGCTCGGTGTGCGCGGCCTGGCGGTGAGCATCGCCTGGGGAGAGGACCCGGTGCCGTGGGAGACCCCGGTCGGGCTGGTCTGCGGCATCGTGCCGGTGCTGGCGGGCATGACGCCCGCCACCGTCCTCAACCTCAATGTTCCGGCCGTTCCTCCCCACCTGCTCAAGGGCCTGCGCCACGGCAACCTGGGTTCGGCCGGACTGATCCGATCGGTACGCCCGGAGCACACCCCCGATCCTGTCGCCGGCACTGCCATCGACAGGACCTCCGGTGCCATTACGTTGACCATGCGAGGTGCGGGGGCGGCCGCCGATCGCATCGCCGAGCGGGCCGAGCTCGAGCCGGACTCCGACGCCGCCATCATCGCGGACGGGTGGGCCTCCCTCACCCCACTGACCGGCGTGAGGGAGGACCTCTCGAACCAGGGCTCCGAGGCCCTGGCGGCGGCGCTGGCCACCTACGTCCCCCCGGTTGCCGGAACCGTCTAACCCTCGCCCGGCCGGGAGTCACCGGGAGCCGCCCCTGGCTGCACCGCGGCCAGGTGCTGCCCGAACCACCCGATGGCCAGCCGGGCGACGCTCTCCATGGCCCCCGGCTCCTCGAAGAGGTGGGTCGCCCCCGGCACCACCGCCAGACGGTAAGGGCACCGTAGTTCGGAGGCGGCCGACCGGTTGAGCTCGAGTACCTCCCGATCGGCACCACCGACGATGAGCAGGGTCGGGCAACGTACGTCGGCGAGCCTCGGGCCGGCCAGGTCGGGACGTCCACCGCGCGACACCACGGCGCGGACGTCGTTGCCCGGGGTACCGGCCGCCCACAGTGCGGCCCCCCCTCCGGTGCTGGCCCCGAAGTAGCCCCGGGCGAGCGCGGTGCTGTCCGGCTGGGCGCGGACCCACTCGGTGGCGGCCAGCAGGCGATCGGCGAGAAGTTCGATGTCGAAGACGTTGCGGCGGTCATCGCTCTCCTCGGGGGTGAGCAGATCGAAGAGCAGGGTGGCAAGGCCGGCTGTGTGGAACGCGCCGGCCATGGCCTGGTTCCGCGGGCTGTGCCTGCTGCTCCCGCTGCCGTGGGCGAAGAGCACGATCCCCTCCGCTCCGGCGGGGATGTCGAGATGCCCCTGCAGCGCAGCACCGTCCAGGCGGATGACGACCTCCCGTTCGGTGCCCCGGCCGGCGGAGTCGGGCGACCGGAGGCCGTCACCGTCGCGGAGCAGTGCTGCCACTTCTTCGTCCGACGTCTGTTCGAAGTCGTCGTACCAGAGGCCGACGGCCACGAAACGCGGAGGAGTGAGCAGGCTCACCACCTGGTCGGCCTCGTCCTGGAGCTGCCTGACCGTCTCCGGTGGGGCCACCGGCACGGCGAGGACGATGCGGCTAGCTCCCTGGGCCCGGACCACCTGCACGGCGGCGCGCGCCGACCCGCCGGTGGCCAGGCCGTCGTCGACGATCACCACAGTCCGCCCGGCGACCGGCAGGGGCGGATGGTCTCCCCGGTAGAGCCGGACCCTGCGTTCGAGCTCCGCCCGCTCACGTGCCTCCACCTCGGCGACTTCCCGCTCGGTGATCCTGGCCCGACGGATCAGGTCGGCATCGAACAGGCGGACCCCACCCTCGCCGATGGCCCCGAACCCGACCTCGGGCTGGAACGGCACGCCGAGCTTGCGCACCACGATCACATCGAGCGGCGCATCCAGGGCGCGGGCCACCTCGGCCGCCACCGGCACGCCGCCCCGGGGGAGGGCCAGGACCACCGGCCGCTCCGAGCGGAGCTCGGCGAGGCGCTCGCCCAGCAGCCGCCCGGCCTCGTGCCGGTCCCGGAAGGTCCCCTCCCTCCCGTAGCGGCCCGGTCCGACCACGTCAGAACCCGGACGGGAACGTCTCAGGGGGTTCCCCGCGATCCCACAGCGGGGTGCGCTCCAGCGGCTCGAGGGCCCGGGTGCGGTCCATGTGGATCACCGCGTCGAACTGCTCGGACAGGCGTGCCTCGAAGTAGTGGCTCTGCCGTTCGGTCTCCGGCCGGTAGATCACACCGATGGCGCGCTCGAGACGCGGCTGGCACAAGAGGTCGTGCACGGAGGCGTCGGCGGTCGCCAGCCAGTACTGGGGAAGGCCGACGGCGTGCAGCAAGGCCTCGTGGCTGTCCGGGCGGGCAGTTCGGACATGCTTCCGTTCGGCAGGCGAACCCCAGTCCGAGGCGGCAGTGACCCGACCGTCGAACGTCGTGAACCCGATCAGTGCGACATCGCCGTCGTGCTCCTGGCGTGCCAACTGGCCGACGTTGAACTCACCACGGGCCCCCATCGCCGTCGCCCGTGCGTCCCCCACATGCGAGTTGTGCTCCCAGACGACGACCTTGGTGTCCCCCGACCGGCGGTCGAGGTGGTTGATGAGGGCCTCCAGCGTGCCGGCCATGTGGCGGTCGCGGAGGTTCCACGAGGACACCTCCGCCCGATACATCTGGTGGTAGTACTCCTCGGCGTCCCTGACCAGCCGCGCGTTCTGCTCGGCATAGAACTGTTCGTCCTCGGCCACCCAGCCGTCCCGCCGCAGGTACAGCTCCGATCGGCGCTGCAGCTCCACCAGCTGGGCGACGACCTCGTTCTCACAGGGGGCGGCGCCCTGGTACAGGAGCGAATGGCCATAGGCCTGCCCCTCGGCATCCACGTGGTCGAAGCACGAGTAGCGCTGGCGCGCGTTGGCGGCCTCGACCGGGTCGACCTGGTCGAGGTACTCGATGACCGCCTCGATCGAGGTCCGCAGGCTGTAGAGATCGAGCCCGTAGAAGCGGGCCTTGGTCGCAGGATGCGCCTGGGCGTCGTTGCGGGCCCGGAGCCACTGCACGAAGGTCAGGACGTCGCGGTTCCGCCACATCCAGGTGGGGAACCGCCGGAACCCCCGCAGTGCTGCCTCGGCATCCGCGTCGTGGGGCGTGCCCATCACGTACCGGTTCACCCGATAGGCGTCGGGCCAGTCCCCTTCGACCGCCACCACGGTGAACCCCAGTTCGTCGATGAGCCGGCGAGTGATGCGCGCCCGCTCCCGATAGAACTCGTGGGTGCCGTGCGACGCCTCGCCGATCAGCACGATCCTCCGATCCCCGATGAGACCGAGGAGCGAGTCGTAGTCCTCGGTCACACCTGTCACCGGCCGCGCTGCCCGGTTGAGCACCTTGGCCGATTCGTCCGTCAACCCACCGATCGTCATCACTCCACCATCCACAATCCGGCCCTGCTTGCGCCAGAGTCGGAAGTCCATTTGGCCCCGGTCCGGCCGGGGAGGCACGCTCCTAGCCCAGCTGCTCGTCCAGCCAGTCGAAGGTGACCTGGGCCGACAGGCGGATGTTGTCGGACTGGCAGTGGGTGGAGGCCCCGTCCTCGGGGCGGAACACGACCGAGGTCACCGGTCCACCGACCTCGGCGACGAAGGAGCGGAATTGGTCCAGCGGTTCGGCGCCTTCGCGTTCACCGACCAGGGCCAGCACCGGGCAGGTGATCGAGGGGGTCAGCCCTCCCAGCCGGTATGCCTCGATGGCCTGGCGCCAGGCGTGGAACGAGGGCACGCCGAATCGATGGCAGATCGCCCCGATCCCCCACTGCATCTGGTGGGGCAGCAGATCCTCGGGCACCCCGATGACGTCCTCGGGTCGGATGTCACGCGTCATGCGGAAGACGTCTTTCCCCACCCATGCCTCCATGTAGCGGCTCATGTCCACCACCGGCGGATTGGCCACCAGGGCGCGGACCCGGCGGTCGGCGGCGGCGCTGCGGGCGGCGAAGTACGAGCCGAAACTCTGGCCGGCCAGCGCCAGACGGTCGGCGTCGACGTCCGGGCGACCGGACAGGTGGTCGATCACGGCGCGGAGCGGGACCTCGTAGTCGGGACGGAAGGTCATGTCGGGGTTGCGGCGCATGCAACCGGGTTGGCCGGGGCCGTCGAAGACGAACACGTTCCATCCCCTTTCGGCTCCCGGCGCGCCCATGTGGAAGTAGAGCTCTTCTGCGCTGGAATCGAAGCCACCCACCCCGATCAGCGTGGGAAGGCCGCCGGCCGGCCCGGCATCCGAGCCCGCCGGCCGCACCAGGTACCCGGGGAGCGATCCGCCCTCGAAGGGGATCTCGACCAGCTCGACGGGTGGATCCAGCAGCGCGGCGGCCTCGACGAAGCACGCCCGACTGCGCTCGCCGGTCCGATGGGAGCCGTCGGTGACGCTCTCTGCGTAGTACTCGGCGGTCCGGTAGTAGGTCGAGGCCCGCAGCAGGTGGTCGCGGGCGCTGACCCGCCGGCCGGCGTCGAGGCACCCGCGGCCCCGGTCCTCGACCCGCTCGGCCAGGCGTTCGAAGGCCAGGGCCCACGTCCGCGGGCTTCCGTCGGTGATCTCCGCCACCACCGCCAGGCACTCTCCGACGGTGGAACCGCCGTAGTCGGCGACCCCCAGGGCTCGGATCAGTTGATAGTTGAACTCGTCGTCGCGGAATCCCTCCACCCGGATTGCACTGCGGACGACGTCTGAGTCTTCGAAGGACACGACACCCACTTCTCCTCGGACCGAAGCCACCGGGAGCAGGGCCCGGAGCGATCTGATGGTCATTGTGCCCGAAGAGCGGCCTACCCTGTGTCATGCGCGTCGCGGCCGTCCAGACCACCGCGAGCCACGACCGACGGCAGAATCTCCACGATGCCGGCGAGCTGGTACGGGTGGCAGCGGAGGATGGAGCAGAACTGGTGGTGCTCCCCGAGTACTTCTCGGTGGCCGGCAGCCCCGAGCACCTGCGCACGCACGCCGAGACGCTGTCCGGGCCCACCGTGACCTGGGCCTCCGAGCTGGCCTCCCGGTGGAACGTCCGCATCCTGGCCGGCAGCATCCCCGAGCTCCCGGTGGCGGCCGGCAGCTCGGGCCGCCACACCGGCGGCCGGCTCTTCAACACCAGCTGCCTCCTCGGCCCCAACGGGTCCCTGGAGGCCGTCTACCGGAAGGTCCATCTCTTCGACGTGGAGCTGGAGGGGGTCCCCTTCCGCGAGTCGGCCACCATCGCCCCGGGTGACCAGCTGTGCGTCACCCCCCTGGGTCGGTCCTCGCCCGAAGGGGGCCCTGCCACCGCGGTGCTGGGGCTCTCCATCTGCTACGACCTGCGCTTCCCCGAGATCTTCCGCATCATGGCCCTGGGCGGAGCCACGGTCATCGCCGTGCCCGCCGCCTTCACGGCGGCCACCGGCCCCTCCCACTGGGAGCTGCTGCTGCGGGCCCGGGCCGCCGAAAACCAGGTGTTCGTGATCGGCGCAGCCCAGGTGGGAGACCTCCCACCGGGGATGCCCAGCTGCCACGGCCATTCGATGATCGTTGACCCCTGGGGAACGGTCATCGCCGAACTCGGCGATCCGGGCCCCGGCGTGATCCTCGCCGATCTCGACTTCGAAAGACAGCGACGGATCCGCTCGCAGCTGCCGGTGCTGGCTAATCGCCGGCCCGCGGCGTACCGTTGGCCCCATGACGACACCTGGGGCTCAACTGAAAGACATGGCTAGGGGCGGGGCGAAGCAGCCACAGCCGGCGGATCACGCCGACGGATCGGTTCCCTCGTCCCCCCCCTTCGAGGTGGGCATGTTCGATTCCGAGGGCCTGCAGCTCTACTACGAGGTCCACGGGCAGGGCCCCCGGGTGCTGGTGTTCATCCACGGGATCCTCTTGGACGCCAATCTCAACCGCCGGCTGGCCACCGATCTGGCGGCACTGGGCAACCGGGTGATCCTGATCGACATGCCGGGTCACGGGCTCTCCGACAAGCCGAGGCGTGCCTCGTTCCACCGGATGGACACCTATGCCCACCACGTCATCAACCTGCTGGACCACCTCGGCATCGACAAGGCCGTCATCGGGGGCGTGTCACTGGGCGGGAACGTGAGCCTGCTGGTCGCCGCCCAGAACCCCGAACGGGTCCAGGGACTCGTGGTCGAGATGCCGGTGCTCGAGTGGGCACTGCCGGCGGCGGCGGCGACCTTCATCCCCCTCCTCCTCGCCGTCCACTTCGCCCGCCCGGTGGTCAGAAGGACGGCCGCACTCTTCCGCCGGCTCCCACGGACCGGCAACGGCCCGGTCGACAGCATGATGAACTCGCTGTCCAATGATCCCGTGGAGACGGCCGCCGTCCTGCACGGGATCCTGGCCGGGCCGATCGCCCCCACGGTCGACCAGCGGGCGGCCACCGACGTCCCCGCCGTGGTCATCGGCCATCGGGTCGACCGTCTGCACCCCTTTCACGATGCCGAGCAGCTGGCACGCCGACTGCCCCAGGGCCAACTCCTCCAGGCCAACTCCATGCTCGAGCTGCGGGTCCACCCTGACCGGTTGACGGCGGAGATCAACCGACTACTCGACAAGGCGTGGAACGCCCAGGACGTGGCCGGGCGCAAAGCCGGCTGAACCTGGGCGCTCAGTCCTCGATGTCCGGGCGCCGGGACCGCTTGCGCTCCGACTGCTGGCGCTTGGCCGTCAGGCGCCGCTCCTTTGCGCCCCGGGAGGGACGCGTCGGACGCCGGGGCTTCTCGATGTGGAGGCCGGCGGCCATCCGCTCGCGGAACCGCTCGACGGCCAGCTGCCGGTTCCGGATCTGGGAGCGCTCGTCGTCGACGACCACCCGGAGCTCGGGCCCGATCCGCTCGATCAGCCGGGCCCGCTGATTGGGCCCGAGTGCGGGCGAGCCGGCCACGTCGAATCGCAGTTCGACACGCGTGTTGACCTTGTTGGCGTGCTGTCCACCGGGGCCGCCGCTCGGCCCGAACCGGAACTGCAGCTCGGACAGTGGGATGCGGAGCGACGGGGTGACCCGCACCACGCCCTCGTCGTCGGCCGGTGGGCTCACCGTGCCGCCCTCGCGAGGTAGGGCATGCCCGGGTGGTCGGCCAGCCGGCCGGCCTCGGGACCGTGGACGGACAACCGTACGCGTCGCACGCACTGAACCTATGCCAACCCCCGGTCCTACACTCGGCTCATGGACCGCTCGTCCTCCTCCAGTCTCTCGACCGCCGACGCCCCCTTCCGCGGCCAGGTGGTGCTCGTCACCGGGTCGTCCTCGGGGATCGGCGCCGCCACCGCCCACCGCTTTGCGGCAGCCGGTGCCATCGTGGCCGTCAACTCGGCGACCTCGGTCGAGGCCGGCGAAGCCCTGGCCGCCAAGCTACCCGGGGCCACCTATCACCAGGCCGACGTGTCCGACGAGGACCAGGCCGGCCGGCTGGTGGAGGGTGTCGTCGAGCGCCACGGCCGGCTCGACGTGCTGGTCAACAACGCCGGCACGACCCAGGTCATCCCGCACCACGACCTGGCGGCCGCCGGCCCCGAGGTCTGGCGCCGGATCCTCGACGTCAACGTCATCGGGACATGGCAGGTCACGGTGGCCGCCGTCCCCCACCTGCGTTCGTCCGGGAACGGCCAGGTGGTCAACGTCTCCTCGCTGGCCGGCGAACGGCCGACCGGCAGTTCCATCCCCTACGCCTGCTCCAAGGCGGCGGTGAGCCACATGACCAGGTTGCTGGCCGGCTCGCTCGGTCCCGACATCCGGGTCAACGCCGTCGCCCCCGGGCTGGTCGACACCCCGTGGACCGCGGACTGGGATGCCGTCCGGGAGTACGTGACCGCCCAGGCCCCCCTGCGACGAACAGCCACCGCCGACGACGTGGCCGAGGTCATCTTCGGCCTGGCCCGGTCGGCCTACGTGACCGGCGAGGTCGTGCTGGTCGACGGAGGACTCCACCTCCGCTGAGCGGCGCGGTCGGCCGCCCCCCGGTCCCAGGTCTCCCGGTCCATTCTCCAGATCCCGTGTGCCCGGCCGGGGAAGTGCCGGAGGACCCGTTCGTCGACCAGGGAGAGACCGAGCCGGCAGGCCACCGCCGCCGACCGCTCGTTCTCCGGCAGGATCACGCTGAACACCTCGTCGGCGCCGAGCTCCTCGAAGGCATAGGCGACGGAGCGGGCCCCGGCCTCCGAGGCGTAGCCGAGGCCCCAGCGGGTCGGGTGGAGTGCCCACCCGACCTCCAGCCCCGGCCAGTCCTGGCGCTCCGGCCGGTGCAGCCCGGCCCGCCCGACCAGACGGCCACTCGAACGCTCCTCGAGGGCCCACTGGCCCGAGCCCCGGAGCTCCCACTGGCCCAGCCAGGCGGCCATGGCTCCCCAGGCCTCCTCACGCGAGTACGTCCCGGGCAGATGGAGGGCGTCGCGCACCTCCGGGGCGGTCATCACCTCGGTGTAGGCGTCAAGGTCTGACTCCCGGAAGGGACGGAGCACCAATCGGTTGGTGACCAGGGTGGGACAGCGGGTCGTCCACACCGCCTGATCGTCCATCCCACTTTCGTACCACCGAATCCACAGGCGTGCCGAGGATCCCTCCGACGTAACAGACGCGTGAAAACCCGGTTCCGCGGCGTAAAGAAGGGGAAAAAGACCCTTCCCGATGGGACAGGGCCGTGGCACGGTTGCCGGGTGGCTCACAGCGACAACGACGGGACGGGGCGCGACCCGTTGCGGAAGAGCACCTCCCGACCCTCCCTTGCCCGCACCTTCGGCCCGCACGCGGGGTGGTGGATCGCCCTGGCTGCGGTGGCCGGCCCGATCGCCATGGCCTTGGCCCTCACGCCCTGGCGCGGCCATCTCGACACCGGGGACAACGCACTGTTCCTGGTTCTGGTCATCGTGGCGGTGGCCAGCACCGGCCGGAGGCTGGCAGCGGCCGTCGCCGCGCTCACCTCGGCCCTCGCCTTCGACTTCTTCCTGACCCGCCCCTACAACTCCTTGCGCATCACCAGCCACCAGGACCTGATCACCGAGCTCCTGCTACTGGTGGTTGGACTGGCCGTGGGCGAGCTGGCCGCACGGGGCCGCACCCACCGGGTGGCCGCCACCG
>CABECS010000032.1_pt1 | contig 9343 bp, 10 predicted proteins | sample 3132881 | NCBI WGS metagenome assembly CABECS01 (sample SAMEA5534328, study PRJEB31848) | metagenome | biome: tundra; feature: field; material: soil | place: USA | collected 2013-05 | depth 0.15 m
TTCGGGCACGACCACCGAGCCATCGGCCGCCTTGACCAGGGCCAACCGATAGTCGTCATGGGGATGGACGGTGCGCATCACCTCGGGCGGCAGCCCGAACCAGAACCGCGAGTTGGGGTCCACCTGGGTGGCATGGGCCAGCAGGGCCTCGCGGCGCACGTCGGCAACGGCAGAGATGTCGACGCTGGCGGTGGCGACCTCGTCGGGGACGCCTTCCCACCGACTGCGCCACGCATCGTCGAACGGGGACTCGAGGCCCAGCTCCTCGAACTTTTCGTGGATCTCACGGAAGCGGGCCACCGAGAAGACCGTGTAGTACAGCTTGGCGGGCTGCCACGCCTTGCCGGCGCCCGGGTAGCGATCCGGGTCCCCGGCCGCCCGGAAGGCGGCCACCCCGATGTCGTGGACGCGGAGGTGGTCGGGGTGCGGATAGGAACTCTGGTCGTCGCCGTAGACGACCATCACCTGTGGCCGTGTGCGGCGGACGACGGTCACCAGGCGCTCCACCGCCTCCTCGAGTGGGGCATGGGCGAAGCAGCCCGGGTTGGCATTGGCCTCGGACCCGGCCATCCCCGAGTCGCGGTAGCCGAGCATGACCACCTCGTCGTAGCCGATGATCTCGGCGGCCCGGTCCAGCTCCTCCTGCCGCACCTCACCGATCCGTCCGCGGACTTGAGGGGTGTCCAGGGCGGGATTGAGGATCTCCCCCTCCTCGCCCCCGGTGCAGCAGACCAGGACGGTGTGGATCCCTTCGGCATGGTAACGGGCGACGGTCCCCGCCCCCTTGGAGGCTTCGTCATCAGGGTGGGCGTGGACGGTCAACAGGCAGAGCGGCTGAGGCATGCCGATCACGCTACCGGGCAGGAAACCCCTAAGCTTCAGGGCGAAGCACGAGGAAGGATCTACCACCATGGGCGTCTTGAAGCGAATGTCCGGAATTCTCCAGGCAAAGACCAACAAACTGCTCGACAAGGCCGAGGATCCGCGCGAGTCGCTCGACCTCTCGTATCAGAAGCAGCTCGAGAGCCTCCAGAAGGTCCGTCGAAGCGTGGCCGACGTGACCACGGCGAAGAAGCGGATCGAGTTGCAGGCGACCCAGCTGCAGCAGCAGGCCGACAAGCTCCAGCAGCAGGCCAAGGCCGCTCTGACCCAGGGGAACGAGGACCTGGCCCGGGAGGCACTCGCCCGCAGGGAGGCCCTGCAAGGGCAGCTCGACGACCTCGGGACCCAACACCAGCAGGTGGCCGACCAGGAGCAGAAGCTGATCGCCACCGCCCAGAAACTGCAGGCCCAGGTCGATTCGTTCCGCACCAAGAAGGAGACGATGAAGGCCACCTACACCGCGGCCGAGGCGCAGACGAAGATCGGCGAGGCGGTCTCGGGCATCTCCGAGTCGATGAGCGACGCCGGTCTGTCGATGCAACGGGCCCAGGACAAGATCGCAGGCATGCAGGCCAGGGCCGGTGCCATGGACGAGCTGCTGGCCTCGGGGGCCCTGACCGACCTCTCCAATCCGGTCGACGACATCCAGGCCCAGCTGGACAAGGCCTCGACCACTTCGGCCGTCGACTCCCAACTGGCCGCCCTCAAGGCAGAAGTCGGCGCCGGGAGCGCTCCGGCGGAGCTCGGACCGGCCGGTGGCGAGGGGTCACCATCATGATCATCCGCATCCTGGGCGAGGGCCAGTACGAGATTCCCGAGAGTGAGCGGGGCACGCTGGAGGGGCTGGATGCCGCGCTGGTGAGCGCCGTCGAAGGCGGCGACGACGCCGCCTTCGCCACCGCGTTGGGGGCCATCATCGACGAGGTGCGCCACGCCGGGCAGACGCTGGCCGACGACGCCTTCGCTCCGTCCGACCTGGTCGTACCCTTTGCCGACGCCACCCTCGCAGAAACCAAGTCCCTGCTCGCCGACTCCGGCGACGCAGTCGGGCCGGACGACCGCTGAGGTCCACGCCATGACCACAGCACGCAACATTCCCCCGGACCGGGGCCTGAGCATCCGGATGTTCACCACCGGGCTGATGATCGTGATCCTCTACGCGGTCGTCATCGGGCTGCTCATCGCGTTCGGTCTGTCGTGGTCCCTGGTTCTGATCCTCGCCGGCGCCATCCTCTTCGTGCAGTACTGGTTCTCCGACAAGATCGCCCTGTTCGGGATGGGCGGGCGATTGGTCACCCCGGAGCAGGCACCCCAGCTCCACGGCGTCATCGACCGGCTGTGCGCCATGGCGGACATGAAGAAGCCCCGGGTGGCAATCGCCGACACCGACGTCCCGAATGCCTTTGCCACCGGACGCAGCCCGAACAGCGCGGTGGTGTGTGCCACCACCGGCCTGATGCGCCGCCTGGACGACTCCGAACTCGAAGCGGTGCTCTCCCACGAGCTGTCCCATGTGGCCCATCGCGACGTCGCCGTCATGACCATCGCCAGCTTCCTCGGGATGATGGCCGGCCTGGTCACCCGGATGATGCTGTGGACCGGGCTGATCGGGGGATTCGGCGGCGGCCGGGGCGGCAACAACGGAGGGGGCAACGACAATGCTGCCATCGTCGAGCTGGGCGTGCTGGCCGTCTCGATCGTCGTCTACGCCATCAGCTTCCTGCTGACCATGGCGCTGTCGCGCTATCGCGAGCTGGCCGCCGACCGGTCCGGTGCGCTCCTCACCGGGCGGCCGTCGGCGCTGGCCTCGGCGCTGGTCAAGGTGACCGGGGAGATGTCACGGATCCCGACACGCGACCTCCGGTCCACCGAGAGCTTCAACGCCTTCTACTTCACCCCGGCCATCGCCAAGAACGGGGTCAGCCTGTCCACGATCTTCTCCACCCATCCGCCGCTCGACAAGCGGCTCGCCCAGCTCGCTGCCATCGAGGCCGAACTGGGCCGCCCTTCATGACCGAAGCGGCCGGCCGGTGACCGGGTGTCGCTGATGGGCCGCGCCTGATGGGCCTGCTCGACACGCTGCTCGGGCGGACCAAGCCGGTCCAGTCCAATCTGGACGCCCTGTTCGCCCTGCCGTCGGCCTCCATCACCCTCCAGAGCGCTGCAGGCATGTCGTGCTCGGGCCATGCAGGGGTGTGCTTCAAGCCCCCGTCGGGCCAGGGGTTCGAGGAGATGCAGGCCGAGGTGGTCAAACTGCTGTCCATGGACGGCAGCGGCGGGTTGCGCAAGGCGGAGGATTCCTACGGCTATCACTGGCTGGTCGTCGAGGACCCGGACATCGAGGCACTCGTCACGCAGATCCACCTGGTGAACTCGTCGCTGTCTGATGCCGGTTGGGGGCCCCAGCTGCTCTGCTCGGTCTTCGGCCTCGCCACCCTGCCCACCACCGATCCCCAGTCGGAGGCCGACCCGGGTCCGACATCCATCACCGTCGGGCCCGGCCACGTGGTGCCGTCGACCGCCTTTCTGGTCTACCTGTTCAAGCGGGGCACCTTCTACCCCTTCGTGCCCACCGGAACCGAGAAGCGGGACATCGAAGAGGAGCTCAAGCTGAAGAGCCTGGTGGCCGACGACCTGGTGGTGGAGGCCGACCTCGATCGGTGGTTCCCGCTGTGGGACCTGCCCGTCGGTTGACCCCTGCCTGGGAGTCCGGCGGGCAGACGGCTCAGAGCGGCTCCGGGCCGATGGCGTCGATGGCGTCGATGGCGCGTGCCAGATCCAGGTCGAACTGGGTGATCCCACCCGAGTCATGGGTGATCAGGGCCAGGGTCACCCGGTTGTAGCGGATGTCGATGTCGGGGTGATGGTTCGCCTCTTCGGCAAGGCGGCCCACCTCCCCCACGAAGGACAGTGCATCCGCGAAGGTTGCGAGCGTGACGGTCCTGATCAGCTTGCCGCCGACCAGGTGCCACTGCACGGCAGGGTCCGCCGACAACGCGGTTCGCACGTCCGACTCGCTCAGCACCGGTTGGCTCATGACGTCGACCTCCTCTGTTGACGGCCCGGGATCAGGTAGGCGCCCCGATGGGGGCAGTGGGCGTGAACGCCACGGGCAAGGCCTCGTAGCCGGACACGAAGTTGGCCTCACGCTTGGGCGGCTCACCGTCGTCGACCAGGACCAGGTCCGGCAGCCGGTCGAGCAGGCGGTCGAGCATGACGCTCAACTCCATGCGGGCCAGACGATTGCCCATGCAGAAATGGGCGCCGAATCCGAACGCCAGGTGGTCGTTGGGACTCCGCCGGATGTCGAAGCGCTCGGGCTGGTCGAACACCCGTTCATCACGGTTGGCGGAAGGGTAGAGCAGCAGCAGCTTCTGCCCTTCCCGCAGGGTCTCCCCGTGGAGCTCCACGTCCCTGGTCATCCGCCGGGCCATGTTCTTGATCGGTGACACCCACCGCAACATCTCCTCGATGGCCGCCGGCATCAGGCTGCGGTCCTCGGACAGGTCCCGGAACTGGTCCGGATGGCGGAGCAGCTCGTACATGCCACCGCTGAGCACGTGGCGGGTCGTCTCGTCACCACCGACCAGGATCAGCAGCGACTCGTAGATCAACGTCGCCTCGTCCAACCGGTCCCCCTCGATCTCGGCGTGGACCAGGGTCCCGATCAGGTCGTCGGACTGCCCGTCGCGACGCCGTTGATCGGCCACCGCGGTGATGTACCCGGCGTACTCGATGGCAGCCAGGGCGGCCCGGTCCATGGCCCCGGGATCGGGTGAGCCCAGCGCTTTCACCATGTCGTCGGACCACCGCAGCAGGTCGTCGCGGTCGTCGGGGGCCACCCCCAGCATGTCGCCGATGACGATCATGGGCAGGGGGGCGGCGATGTCTGCTACGAAGTCGGCCGAACCGGACTCGCACACCAGGTCGATGATCCCGTCGCAGATGGAGCGGATGCCGGGCTCGCTCTCCCGGATGCGGCGTGGGGTGAACCCTTCGTTGACCAGGCGCCGCCGGCGCACGTGCTCGGGAGCGTCGGTGTCGATCATCATCGGCAGCGCCTCGCTGTCGGGTCGGATCCCGCCGGCGTTGGAGAAGGTCTCGGGGTCCTTGGAGATCTCCTTCACGTCGGCGTAGCGGGTGATGCCCCACACGCCGGCAGCCTCGTCGAAGTAGGCAGGCGCATGCTCGCGCATCCAGGCGAAGGCGGGAAACGGGTCGCCGCCGTAGAAGGTCCCGTCGGTCAGGCCGATCGTCAGGTCAGCGGGCGGAACGGTCATGGGTGGGTCATCGACTCGGGCCGGACCGCCCGGTCGAACTGCTCGCCGGTCAGATAGCCGAGCGCCACGGCCGACTCGCGCAGGGTGCTCCCTTCCCTGTGGGCCTTCTTCGCCACCTCGGCCGCCCTGTCGTATCCGATCAGCGGGTTGAGCGCGGTCACCAGCATCAGCGAGTTCTCGAGGTGCTGGCGGATGCGGGCCTCGTTGGGCTCCAGCCCCTCGACGCAGAACCGGGTGAACGCGGCCGATGCCTCGGTCAACAGCCGCACCGAGTGCAGGACGTTGTGGATGATGACCGGCTTGCACACGTTCAGCTCGAGATTGCCCCTGGCCCCGGCCATCGCCACCGCGCCGTCGTTACCGTAGACCTGGATGCACACCATGATCATGGCCTCGCACTGGGTGGGGTTGACCTTGCCCGGCATGATCGACGAGCCCGGCTCGTTCTCGGGCAGCGAGAGCTCCCCGAGCCCGCTGCGGGGGCCCGACCCCAGCCACCGCAGATCGTCGGCGATCTTGATCAGGGAGGCGGCCAGTGTGCGAAGGGCCCCGCTGGCCGCCACCAACGCGTCGTGGGCCGCCAGGGCGGCGAACTTGTTGGGTGCGGAGACGAACGGCAGCCCGGTGAGCTCGGCGATGGCGGAGGCCACCCTGGTCCCGAACTCGGGATGGGTGTTGAGGCCGGTTCCCACCGCGGTCCCACCGGCTGCCAGCTCGTAGAGGTCGTCGAGGGCGAGCTCGATCCGTCGGAGATCGGCGTCGAGCTGGGCGACATACCCCGAGAACTCCTGCCCGAGCGTCAGCGGCACCGCGTCCATCAGGTGGGTGCGCCCGATCTTGGTGATGCCGGCGAACGCCTCCGCCTTGGCCTGCAGGGCATTCCGCAGGTGTTTGACGGTTGGCAGCAGCCGATGGGTGATCTCCTCGACGGCGGCGATGTGCATGGCGGTCGGAAAGGTGTCGTTGGAGGACTGCGACATGTTGACATCGTCGTTGGGGTGCACCGGTACCTTGGACCCCATCTCGCCACCGGCCAGCTCGATGGCGCGGTTGGAGATCACCTCGTTGGCGTTCATGTTGCTCTGGGTGCCACTGCCCGTCTGCCAGACACTCAGGGGGAAGTGGTCGTCCAGCCTCCCTTCGGACACTTCCCGCGCCGCGGCGATGATCAGCGAGGAGATCTCGGGCGACATCTTGCCCAGGTCGGCGTTGACCTGGGCCGAGGCCTCCTTCAGCACACCGATGGCCCGGATGAGCGGTTCGGGCATCCGGTCGTCACCGATCGGGAAGTGGTGCAGGGAGCGAGCCGTCTGGGCGCCCCAGTACCGGTCCGCCGGCACCTCGATGGCCCCCATGGAGTCGGTTTCGAGGCGAACGTCCTTGGTCATGCTCGGTTCCTTTCGTGTGGGCCCACCACGGTGCAGGTGGAGTCTGCCAGTTCCGGGTCAGTCGGTCGCAAGGCGGCACCCCGGGCAGAATCCCACCAGGTCGAACTGATGGCCGGTGACCCGGTAGCCCTGCTCTTCGGCAACGGCGCGGGCGGCCTCGGCCATGGCCCGTTCGAGGCGGGGCGAGGGCACCACGTCCTCCACCTTCCCGCACCGGCCACAGGCCAGGTGGTGGTGGTGCCCGGCCAGTTCCTCGGTCAGCTCGAACCGACCGTGATCGTCGACGCCCGACACCCGCCGGACCACCCCGGCGTCGATCAGCGTCGTAACGTTGCGATAGGCGCTGGATTGGGGGAGCTCGACGGTCGACGCAAGGATCTCGGGGATGGAAAGCGGCCTGCCCGCGCCGGCCAGGGTGGCCACCAGGGCCTGGCGCATCGGCGTGTACCGCTGCTCGAGGCCGGCCAGGCGCAGGGCGACCTGCTCGTGGACGGAAGACGCTGCGCTCACACCGGCAACACTACGGCGTCGCGCATCCCGGTCCGTGCGAGGGGGCGCCCCGCGCTCAGGAGGCACCGAGGCCCCCGTGCCGAGGCTGTCGGACGGGGAGTTCGAGCGTGCGGGCCGATCGGCCGGTCGGGCGGGACCCCCACCGCTCCCGGGCCGAGGTGACCACGAAGGCCGCAAGGTACGCGCCGGTGGCCACGCCGACGATCCCGAAGCTGGGAGGCATCCTGGGGACCAGGTAGGCCAACGTCAGCCCGATCCACATCGAGGCGACGGCGATGCCGGCCGAGAGCCACAGGGCGACGAACGGCCGCGCGGTGAGCCGCTGGCTGGCCCCCGCAGGAGCCGCCAGAAGCCCGAGCAGCAACAGGGCGCCGACCGCCTGGGTTGCCACGCCGGCCGTGATCCCCAGCAGAATGAAGAAGGCGTAGCCGAGGGCCCTGACCGGCACGCCCCGGGCGGAGGCCACCGCCTGGTCGAGGCTGACGAACAGCAGTGGCCGCCCGATGGCGACGAAGACGACGACGATGACCAGGGCGACCATGGCGTCGGTGAACGCCTGTGAGGACGACAGCCCGAAGATGGAGCCGAAGAGGACGTTGACCCCGGCATTGGCGCCCACCCCACCAGTGCCGCTCCGGGAGGTGGTGAAGATGGAGAGGAAGAGGGCACCGAGCCCCAGGACCCAGGCGAACACCGATCCGATCACCGTGTCGTCGGCGTTGGCCCTGCGACCCAGGACGGCCATCACGATGGCCACGGCGATGCACCCCCCGTAGAGGCCGACCCGCAGATCGATACCGAAGGCGAGCGCAGCCAGCGCCCCGGTGAAGGCCACGTGCGACAGGGCATCACCGGAGAACACCTGGCCCCGCAGCACCACCACGTAGCCGACGAGGCCGGCCGCCAGGGCGATGCAGGTGCCGGCCCCGAATGCGGAACGGAGGAACGGGTGGGCAAGCATGTGGGCGATCCCCACCAGCGGATCGACGGTCATCATGCGCCAACCACCATCCGCGGCCCCGGGCGGGTTCCCCGGGCGGGGCGGCGGCGTAGCCGGTTGGCCGATGCCCGGCCGGCCGCAGCCGCCACGTAGACGGCAAAGCCGAAGGTCGAGACGTAGAAGCCCACCGGGTAGACCGAGAAGAAGGCCACGCCGAGGGAGAGCCAGGTGATGGCCACGGCCACCACGATCGTGACCACGAAGCTCGCCGCCGGCCGGGCGGTGATCTGCTGGGCGGCAGCAGCCGGCATCACCAGCAGGGCGAACACCAGCAGTGCCCCCGTGATCTGGCTGACCTCCGCCGCGGTGCAGCCGAGGAGCACCAAGAAGACGATCGAGAGCGCCCGCACCGGAACCCGTCGTGCCACGGCCACATAGGGGTCGACCGTGGCGAAGAAGAGCGGTCGGGCCAGGACGGCCAGGACGGCCAGAACGGCGACCGCGACCGCCCCGAGCGCCACCACCTGCCCGTTCGAGATGCCGAGGAACGTGCCGAACAGCAGTCCGGTGAGGCTGTCGAGGAAGCCGCCGTAGAGGCTGACGAACAACGCCCCGCAGGCGAGGGCGAAGGCCTGGACGGTGCCGATGACCGCCGACTCCTCGCTTCTCGCCCGCTCCGAGGACGACCGCGGTACGACGGCGATGACGAGGGCGGCCGCGATGCTTGCGGCGAAATAGCCGATCGTCGCGCTGAGGCCCAGCCAGATGGCGCAGGCGGCACCCGGGAACGACACCACGGCCAGGGTGTGGCCGGCGAAGCTCTGTCGTCGCAGCACCATGAACCACCCGATGGCGCCGGCGATGACGGCCACGATGGTCCCGGCCCGGTAGGCGTTCACCATGAAGTGCAGGGCGAACATCTGATGCACGTCGTCCACCGGGTTCCACACCGGTCCATCGGCGGCCAGGGTCATGACGGCCCCGATGCGGTCGGCCCCGGTGTCGTCACCGGCTACGTCCGGTGTGCCGGTCGGCGTGGTGGGCGGGAGCTTCGGGATGGCCGACGACCACCAGGCGCCCGCCGGAGGACCGCAGCACCTCGATGGTCGTCCCGTAGAGGGTGCTGAGGGTCGCCGAGTTGATGACGTCCTCGGGCGCCCCGCTCACCGCATGGCCCTGGGCCACGTAGACCACGCCGTCGAGGGACGACACGATCGGGTTGACGTCGTGGGCGACGATGAGCACGGTGATCCCGTGCTCCTTGCTGATCGTGGAGATGAGGCCGGCCACCGACGCCTGGTTGGGAAGGTCCAGGCTGTCCAGGGGCTCGTCGAGCAGCAGCA
>CABECS010000047.1_pt1 | contig 9145 bp, 6 predicted proteins | sample 3132881 | NCBI WGS metagenome assembly CABECS01 (sample SAMEA5534328, study PRJEB31848) | metagenome | biome: tundra; feature: field; material: soil | place: USA | collected 2013-05 | depth 0.15 m
CTCGACGTCACGTACGCCACGGACGTCACGGTGGACGAGCATCCGACGTTCCTCGTGCAGCACAAGGCCCTGTTGTCCCTCGGGCATGACGAGTCCTGGTCGTACAACGAGCGCGAGGCCGCCCAGACGGCACAGAATGACGGCGTGAACGTCGCGTTCTTCGGGGCAGCAGCGGTGGTGCGCCATGTCCGGCTGCAGGCCTCGCCGCTCGGGCCCGATCGGGAAGAGGTCGACTACCGCAATTCGACGGAAGACCCTCTCAACGGGCACGGGGACCCGATGCAGGTCACGGGCAACACCTGGTCGTCTCCGCCAACGAGCTGGTCCTCGGTCGGCTTCGTGGGGGAAGAGTACGCCGGGTACCTCACCACCGGGACTGCCCCATTCGTCGTGGCGGATTCCTCAGCCTGGATCTTCAAGGGAACAGGCCTGCAGAACGGGTCTTCACTACCCGGGATCGTCACCTCCGATATCGACCACGTGTCACCCGGCCCGCCGACACCCAGCAACCTGCAGGTGCTCGGTCACTCCCCGATCCCGTTGGCCCAGGCCTACACGAACGCGGGGAGGTGGGGCCAGTACACCTACTCCGACATGACCTACTACACCGACCCGACCGGTGGAGCCGGGGTCGTGGACACCGGCGACAACAACTGGATCAATGCGCTGACACCCTGTGCGAGCACGGTCCCGAATTGCCCCGCGGGCATGGTGGCGACCATCACGGGCAATGTCCTGTGGCTCTTCGGTCAAGGGCCGGCCGGTCACATCATCCCCTCGGTCCCGAACTGGCGGACGATCACGCCTGCAGGCTCATGAGGCGGGCGCCGTCGACGGCGCCCCCGACCGAGGCCATGGCCACCGGCATGGCCTCGGTCAACCCACCACGTCGATCAGCTTGGCCTCGAAGCTCGGGTCGTTGGAGACCTTGAACGTCTTGACCAGGTGGGGCTTCGATCCCCGGCTTGAGCGACCGGGCGAAGTGGCCTACGCGACCTTCGTCCTCGGAGAGCGCCGATCGTTACATCCCATTCGAAAGGTGGGTGGCGATGACCGGCCATGCCGAGCATCGCTTGTCATCCGGACCCCACTTCCGCCAGCGAGCCCAGCCCAGCCTCGAGTGAGTTGGCGGTGGCCACGGACAACAGGTTCATCGGCTGAACCCAGAACTTCCACCGACGACTGCGTATGTTCTTAACTGTGACGTTAACGTTATACTGAAGCAATGTACGCACGCACCATCCTGACTGCAGACCGCACGCGGGCCGTCCAAAGACCGTGAGTCGCAATGCGGCAATTCCACTGATGCCGGCGGGTCCCACCTCGCCCTCCTCCTCCGAGTCCCGCTACAAGTGGATCGCACTGGCGACCGTCACGCTCGGCACCGTGATGGTTTTCATCAATCAGTCCATCGTGCTGATTTCTCTACCTGACATCTTCCGAGGGATCAATCTCAATCCCCTGGCCCCGGGCAATACGGGTTATATGCTCTGGATGCTGATGGGCTTCATGGTCGTATTGGCCGTGCTCGTGGTCTCCTTGGGCCGGGTAGGCGACATGTTCGGGCGCGTGCGCATCTTTAACCTTGGCTTCGCCGTATTCACCCTGTTCTCGATCTTGCTCTCGATCACGTGGCTGACAGGACCAGCCGGGGCGTTGTGGCTCATCACCATGCGAGTCGGCCAGGGCGTGGGAGGCGCCATGCTCTTCGCCAACTCCTCGGCCATCGTGACCGATGCGTTCCCCACCCACCAGCGAGGGCTCGCGCTCGGCATCAACAACGTTGCCGCTATCTCGGGATCGTTCATCGGCCTGATACTGGGCGGACTCTTGGCGCCGGTGCAATGGCACCTCGTCTTCTTGCTCTCGGTTCCCTTTGGCCTCTTCGGCACCGTCTGGGCTTATGTGAAGCTTGAGGATCGCGGCATTCGCACGCCGGCCAAGATCGACTGGTTCGGAAACATCACATTTGCGACCGGGCTCATCCTGATCCTGGTCGGTATCACCTACGGCCTGCTCCCCTACGGCCATCACACCATGGGCTGGTCGAGCCCGGTCGTGCTGAGCGAGATCATCGGCGGCATCGTCATCCTGCTCATCTTCGGGGTCATCGAGACCAAAGTGGAACAGCCCATGTTTCACCTGACCCTGTTCCGCATCCGGGCATTCTCTGCGGGAAATGTTGCGAGCTTCCTCGCATCGCTCAGTCGCGGTGGCCTCATGTTCATGTTGATCATCTGGCTGCAGGGGATCTGGCTCCCCTTACACGGCTACAGCTTCTCTGAAACGCCGCTGTGGGCCGGGATCTACATGATCCCGCTGACCGTGGGGTTCTTGCTGGCCGGACCGCTCAGTGGCGTGTTGGCCGACCGCTACGGCGCGCGACCGTTCGCAACCGGAGGCCTGTTGATTGTGTCCCTGACCTTTGTGCTTCTCCTGATGCTGCCGGTTGACTTTTCCTACTGGGGTTTCGCCGCGCTCATCTTCTTCAACTCGGTCGGCATGGGCATGTTCATTGCGCCGAACCAAGCCGGCATCATGAACAGCCTGCCGGCCAGCCGGCGCGGGGCAGGTGCTGGCATGTCCGGCACATTCAATTCGTCAGCCCAGGTGTTGTCCATCGGCATCTTCTTTACCCTGATGATCTTGGGATTGGCCGCCACATTGCCCTCCGCTCTCTACCACGGGCTCATCACCCAGGGTGTCGGTCCGGCGACTGCCCTTCGGGTGTCCCACCTACCCCCTGTCGGCAGTCTGTTCGCAGCGTTCCTAGGTTACAATCCGATGCAGATCCTGCTCGGGCCGAGCACCCTGTCGCACCTCCCTCCGGCAACCGCGCACTACCTGACCAGCCGTGCATTTTTTCCCCAACTGATCGCCGCTCCCTTCGCCCACGGTCTCACTGAAGCCTTTTCGTTCGCAGCAGGCGTGTGTGCGTTAGGTGCAGTTGCCTCTCTTCTCCGTGGTGGGAAGTTCCACTACCAGGAGCAGACCGGAGTGGGGGTGGACACGGAAGAGCCAATAGTCGTGTCGGCTCAAGAGGCGATCTCCGAAACCGAACCACTCTTGGCGGACTGACATGGCAACACGGACCGGCAACAAGGTTCCCCAGACCACGATGCCCAACCGCCCCGTGGGCACGGTGGAATACAATCAGGCAGTGGATACTGCATCGGAGACAGAATGCGGAATTCCCATCAGTGATGCCGCCGCCACCGCCGGCGTATCGCCCCGTACATTGCGCTACTACGAAGAGCTGGGATTACTCAGCCCTTCGCTCCATACACGCGGTGGTCAGCGGCGCTATACGCAGAATGATCTCTCGCAACTCAATCGCATCCTCGAGCTACGAGAGGTCCTCGGGATGAATCTCGAGGAAATTAGGGAGTTCCTGTCTTTCGAGACCAGGCTCGACGAGCTGAGAACCACGTATCGCGCCACTAAGGTCTCGACCACCAAGGGAGCGCGCGCCGAGCAGAGGGCGACGTTGCGTGAAGCACTCGAACTCAACGAGTCATTGGCCGAGCAATTGAATGTCAAGCTGGCTCGGATGGATAGTTTTCGAGCGAAAGTAGCAGGAGATGCCCAGCGATGCCGCGAACTCCTGGCTACGTTGGACTGAGCCTCGGAGGCACAGCAATTGCGCCGCATTTCTTCGTATGCCGCATTCGCAGGGGCAGATGCAATCGCGAAGCTGTGTCCGTCATGCGATCACCAGATCGGGCATTGGCAGCTTCGGGGAGTCCCGGCCCGTTTCGCGGATGGTCACCGGGGCGATGGCCGGCGCCGTGCCACAGTTTGGCCCGGTGGTCGACAGCCTGGAGCCGCGTGATCTTCCCCGAGCCCTGACGAACGTCGGAATTGCGTCAACCAGATTCTGGTCAGGTGCTGGGGTCTCCGCTGATGCTCCCACTCAGATCCCCCTCGGCAACGACTTGACCGCACGGGTCCTCGCCGAAGCGTTCACGCCCGAGCTGCTCGGCCGACTTCGCCGCGCTTACAAGGATCTACGCATTTGGCCGAGAGCTGCCGCGTCTCGAGAGTGTCCTCGACATTGCAGTCGCCGCGCACGACCTTTCGTTGTTGCCGCTAAACAGAGATCAGCCGATATGGGTATGGCCGAATTGCAGTGGAGCGCGAGTGAAAATGACCGTTCCAAGCAGTTGGTTCGATGGTATCGCCAAGACAACGACGGCCACCCGACCCGAGGATCTTCCGAGCGGGTCCGAAACCATGGTCTTGTTGAAGTGCCCAACGAACGCGATCACACAGACTCGTTTTGGGGAGACACGCTGTGTGGCCAGCGCCGTGAAGAGCCGCGGAGCCTGTTGGCGTAGCGCCGTCGAAGTCAATAGGTCCACTCCGAGCAATCGGCCATGTCCACCCACTGCGTTGGACGCGGACGGCAAGGCGAGGTAGCACGAATTGTCGGAGGTGCCGAGGTCATTGCGTGCTGTGGAGCAACCGGCAAGGACGATAACGAGAAGCACGAAGCCGACAAAGCTGCTCGCGAGTTGACGCTTCAATCCTCTCCTCCTCACCTCCCGCGTCTTCACGTACTCACCGTCGATGACGGCTCAGCGCCCTTATTGGGCGAGTTCTCGGGTCCAGGATCGGCATCTGGTCCCGCCTCTACGGGCGCAGTGAGCGGGTGGAGACTCCAACGTCCTCGCCGCACCTGGAGTGCGAGATCACAGCACAACACCCATCCAATGACCAGCACAAGCCAAAAGCTGATGAGTCGGTAGATCAGCACTGCATCAACAGTGGTCACGCGAGGACCACCAAAGGCGACCAGCGCGATGGTGATGCTTCCTTCAACTGCACCCAATCCACCTGGAGTGATCGGAAGGGTGGCCGCAAGCTGGCCTGCTCCGTAGGCGAGCAGGAGCCCCTTCCATGGAATGCTCGAGTCAACCGCCAAGAACATCATGGCGAAGCACGCGCAATCGAACAGCCAGTTCGCAGTTCCCCAGAGCACGACGTTGGCAATCTGGCGCCACCCAAGGCGCACTGTGGTAACCCAATGGACGATCCGTTCGATCTGCGTCGCCGCGTCGCCACGTGGTCGCCCTCTCACTGAGCGGGAGGCTCGAATGGCCCAGGTGACCACGATGGCGAGCGGACGCTCATAGACAAACAGTGCGCCAACTGCCACGGTGATCAGGAGAGCGCCGATGATGACGGGGATCAGATCGAGCGACGCCCCCTCTCCGGTTGCGAGTACCAATCCCGCGGTGGCCACCAAGGAAAGCGTAACGACGGAAGCGACCAACGTTCCTGCTAACGACCAAGCGGCCAGAGTGTCGTCAGCTCCAAATCGCCGGAACCAACGGAATCCATAGACGGTCGAGACTGCGTTGCCTCCAGGTAGGGAATTGGTGAGAGCCTGCGACGCAAACGTCATTTTCAAGAGAGGTGCTAATGGGGCCTCAAGACCGCCACTCTTCAAGAGCTCGTACTGCAGGCCGGCAAAGCAGACAAACGACGCCATCTCGGCGACTATGGCCGGCGGGATCCACCACCACTTGAAGTGCTGGAACACTTGCGAGAGGCCGGAAAGCTCGTCTCGATGCGAGGCAAGAGCCCAGACGGCCGCAACGACGATTCCAATGCCGATCAGGATTCTTAACGCTGGCCACAAGCGGTGGAGTACCAAGCGAAAGGACCCAGACCAATGCCGAGTGCGGGGTACCTCCTCGTCAAGAGAGCGCTCATGAGGTTGAGCTGCCATTCCCTAGTGTCTAGTCCTTCCGGGCCGAGGTTCGAGGTGACAGCCGGACTCTGCGGTTGATGGAGGGTAACCATTGAGGGTCACACCAAGTGTGGGCATCGTCAGGGGTCTCGCTTCAAGCGTCTCGTCGCTCGCTTTCCGCAAAGTCGCGTGAAGTGTTCCGGCCGGCTCGCGCTTGCGCCGTTGCGCCGTCGGGGAGGGGCTGCCACTCAAGTCCAAGCAGCCAGATCCTGGTGCTGGTGCCCTTCTTCCACATCGGATCGACCATTCCGCCATCGAGTTGCACCCGCTTCCAAATGCCAGATCGCCTAGTGCCCCACGTCGGCTGGACGCGGGACTTCGTCACCGGATTGGCTTCTCGGTAGCCACTTGTCGACCACTACAGCCGGCCGCGATGGGTCAACTCCAATCAACGCGTCATCCTTGCTTCATGTTGGTGCTCCACGATTGATTCAGGAGGCAACATCCCTACCGAGCCGAGTGGGAAAGGTCGGACGGAGCCATGAGAGATCTGCTAGTCAGCCATATCCCTCGCACGTGTCACACCTGGCGTTCGGAAGCACCCGCTCCGTCAGGCTCAGCACCTGAGGGAACACTCCCACAACCGGCCATCCGCCATGAACGCCAGGGGCGAGCAGACGGACGACTCCTGGGTGATTCCCCCGAGTTCCGTCGGACTCCCACGACTACCGTTGTCCACGTACGGATTGACGTGGCATCGATCAACGGCTCTCAACCGACGTTGCGACCCTCCTGGTCGACCAGCGCCCTCAGAGCCAGGAGGGCTTCGGTCCAATCGAGCTGATCTTGGGAGTCCATCACCTACCGTCTGCTGTCCGATCTACCTGTTGATCGATCCCTTGGTCAGAGAGAGTCTCACGCTCTTTCCGATGCTCTGCGCTCAGGGCATCAAGGGTCCGACCTCCAGTCTCCTCGCCACCCGAGTCGACCTCGTCTATCACGCTCACGCCTGTCCCTCGGGTGCGCCCGCTGCTCAGGCCTGGGTCAGCGCAACTGCATGGTTATCATAAGCAGACAAATCCCATGGGAACCCTTGCTGTCAACATTGACTTGATCACCGGATGGTTCCCGATGACGGTGGTCATTGCTGCCGTCGCCTCCGTCGCGCTGTCGGTCGGGTGGACCGACGGGGCGTGGAAGTGGCAGTTGTCCGTGGGCATACCTGTCAGCTTCGTACTCACACTTCTCACCGCGCTGGTCATCCAGGTCTTCGGCTTGGTTCCTGCCGCATTTCCGAAGTCCTTCTATCTCTGGGCGTGGCTCATCTGGTTCGCGTCGGTCATTGCCGTGCTCGGATGGGCCAGGGCCCACTGGGCCCTCCGAGCCATGTCGGTCATCGCCTTGGTCTTCACCGTGTTGGCCGCGTTCACCGTGGTCAACCAGACCTATGACTACTACCCCACGCTGGCACGACTCTTCGGAAAGAACGCGGCCTACTTCGTGGACCTGCCCCAGCTTCAGGTCATCAGAGAGCAGACGCGCCGGACCGGAAGGCTCCCGTCTCAAGGCACCACGATATCGGTGACCATCCCCGGCAGGGTCTCCAAATTCGAGTCCCGGCAGGCTTACATCTATCTCCCTCCGGCTTGGTTCCACAATCCCGAGCCCCAGTTGCCGGTGATCGAGCTGATCGCGGGGATACCCGGGGAGCCCTCGGACTGGACACGGGCCGGGTATGCCGACACCACCTCGACCGCGTTCGCCGAAGCCCACCACGGTACGGCTCCGATCCTGGTAATACCCGACAACAACGGGTTCAAGACCCAGGACACCGAGTGCTCCAACACCGTCTTCGGCAATGCCGAGACCTTCCTGATCACGGACGTCCCCGACTTCATGGAGGACAACTTCAATGCAGCCATCGGAAAGCATTCCCTCGCAGTTGCCGGTCTGTCCGACGGCGGCGTCTGCGCCAGCATCCTTGCACTGCGCAACCCCGGGATCTTCCAGACTTTTGCCGACTACTCCGGATACACCTCTCCCACCTACCTCTATGACAACGAGAAGCAGACCATCGCTCAGCTCTACAGCGGATCGCGGGCTGCGTACGAGGCCCACAATCCGATTGCCCTCCTGACCGGCATGCGCTATCCGAACTCGGCGGGCTGGTTCATCGCAGGGCAGGGCGACCCCCAACCTCTGGCTGCGATGAAGCAGCTTGCTGCGTTGGCTCGAAAGACCGGGATGCAGGTCTGCTTGACCACGCCCCCGGGCGACCACTCCTTCACCTTCTGGGCCCAGGCCTTCAGGGATTCGCTTCCGTGGCTGTCGTGGCGACTGGGTCTCACACCGCCGCCGAAGAGAGTCCCGGCTCGCTGTCAGCCACCGGTCCCCTGAATCGACCGCCACGGCAGAGTGCGACGGTGGATTCTGATGACACCCCCAATCGAGGCGATGGTGACTCCCGTCGACGCCGCCCCACCGTCAACAAGCGTTGACGGTCATGCGAGGTGAGCGTTTGCTTCTGGCTTCCATGCGGGTCGGCGCCCACTTGGTCGTGAGCACCACCCCGCGAACATGGCCACCAAAAGGAGCACCCGAATAGAAGGTCGAGGGGCCAGTTGTTGAGCTGCTCCTCGAAAGGCTCGACGCCAATGGCGATGCTGTCCAGCGGGTCGACGATGAGTAGAGCCGACTGGAAAGCAGCCCCGGGGCCCGGCTGCAAACACAGCATCGAGGATGCATGTGCCGAGCACGCTATTGGCCGCCAGCAAGTACACGGGCAGGGACAGGCCCGGCCGACCATCGGGAGCAAGTACCCGGGGTCGCGGCGTTGACGAACACTGCATCGATAGCCCCGACGAGCCGTGGCTCGTCCGGGTGGCAAAGCCCAGCTGCTGGGCACGAGAAGCACCACGATGAGAAGGTCGCGGGTCGCCAGAGCCACAATCCAACCGGTCGGCGTGGGGTTCCGGTGACCCTCTCGCGGATTGACCACCGCCAAGAACCCGAAGACACCCTCGCACAACGGAATCCCTGCGTCCTATGTCCGAGCGGTGTTGTGATCACCCGGCCACAGCGCACGGAGGGCAAGGCTGAAGTTGAGCTCGCTGACCAGGATCGGCTGGACGGTGGCCAGTGCGGCGAAGACGAGCGTGCCTCCAATGCACGCCATCCCCAACAGCCACATGGATTGGCGGACGAGATAGTGCGTGGTGTCCCATGCAGACCTCTTCTTCACGTGCATTCGATTCCTGGCCGTTGGAGACCACAACCGGCGGGCTCCGCATGGTCGTTCCAACCGACCGAGCGGCTGCTTGTCGTCGAAGCGGGCCAGGGCAAACGAAGCCGCAAGGTCATGGAGAGTCGCACTTGGCGGGCTCTGTGGCAGGCTTCGGCGTGAGTCCGAGCCTCCACGAGAGCCATGGGAATGAGTCCTCGAGCGCCTGG
>CABECS010000050.1_pt1 | contig 9126 bp, 4 predicted proteins | sample 3132881 | NCBI WGS metagenome assembly CABECS01 (sample SAMEA5534328, study PRJEB31848) | metagenome | biome: tundra; feature: field; material: soil | place: USA | collected 2013-05 | depth 0.15 m
GTGCGCAGTTGCGCAGCAGACCGGCGCGGTAGTGGTAGCTCGCCGCGATCTCGGCGACCGGGTCGGACGATGGCAGGTTCATGAGGGCCTCGGCGAGCTCCTCGATGCTCACGCGATCATCGAACTGGTTGGCCTCCTCTTCGTGGGCGCCGAGGAAGCTCTTGGGCGCTACCAGGCAGGTCTTTGTGGTGGAACTGCGCTCGCGGCGATAGCTCTCCACTTGGCCCAGCTCGAAGTGTCCGCCGACTGCCTTGTCCTCAATGAGGAGGCGGCGGCCGTCCGCCCGAGCCTCCACGTCGGTCGTGCGCTCCTGACCGATACGTGGTTCCTGGCGGATCACCGTTGGCAACTCGCTCGGCTCGGAGCCGAACGAGCGCCACAGCCGCCGTGCCGCCGCGCTGCCGGTTGCCAGCTCGTGCGCCACGACGAAATCGAGCTCGATCTCCCGAGAAGGAGAGAGCGCTCCTGGTGGGATGGGGGGAAGGTCATCAGCCGCCACGGCTGTGAGTCTGACACGGGCGGGCGGCGGACCGTGGCGCTGAGGGCCGGGCTTCGACACTCGAATCCGGCGGGTGGCGCAGACGCGGCCTTTCGACCCGGGGCTGTTCATCGTGCTCGGTCCGCCCGTCCTGAGATCTTCGGTAAGTGGGGTCTCCTCGGGCACGCCGACCCTGGCCTGAGTCCGCCCCCTATCGTCGTCCCGAACCTTCTGGACACGGCGCCCCCGAACGCTGGCTTGGGGATCGATATCTGGCACGGTGCTCGGGTGCGTGCTTGCTCCAGCTAGCGGTCTAGATCGCTCCATCCGAGCGGTCGGGCCGCACATCGAAATTGGCCCCCAAGTGCGCCAGATCGACGGTTCCCGCATGCCCCGTTCGGATCCTGGTTCGTGAGCCAGATCATCCCGCCGGCACCGAACGCGCAACAATGTCCGAGGCTGGCCTCCCAACACGCAGCCACGCATAATGACGCTCCACGCGACCGTCCTTCCGGCTCCCAGCGCACGCCGAACCGGCGGTCTGATCGGCAGTTATGCTTCGTCGGGCGCAAACCGATTGAGGGATCCAGCGGGCCCCTCGTCCGAGGCGAGCCGTACAGTGCCAATTGCGGTCTCGGGCGGCGTTGCGCGAGATCGGTGCGCTGAACTGGCCTTTCCCGATTTCGAGCGAGTAGGTGGTGGTCCCAACGAGACATGGGTTTACTGAATGCTGTCCAACCTGGGGGTGGCCCGGTGGCTCCAGACCTCCTGGAAGCTGTCGCGGGCCCACGGGGTGGCGAACATGGCAGTGCTGCACCGCTTGTCCGACCTCCGCTCGGTTGGCACCATGGGTTCCGAGCAGGTCAACCTGGCCGAGGGGCTGCTCGCCGACTCGGAGACCCGCGTGGTCTACGCCCAGTCGCCGGGCGAGGTGGCCCGCACCGGGGAGCTGCTGGGGCTGACCGACACCGAGGCGGAGCTGGTCAGCCAGCTCCGGAGAGGAGTGGCCCTGTGGAAGGTCGGTCGACGCTCGTTCCTCGTCGAGCACAGGGTGGCTTCGGGCGAGCAGTGGCTCACCGACACCGACCAGGCCATGGCCGAATCGACCCGCGCCGGTCCTGTCGGGCCGGCCCGCGCCAGTTCTGCCGGGCTGCCGGGCATGGAGGGGGCAGCGGCGTCATGATGGCGGCGTCGGTGACGGCCACAGCCATGGGGCTGGCCGCCCTGGCCGGCGTCGGCCTGTCGGCCCCGGACCGAGTGGGCCCGGGCCGCGCCCGGCACGGCCCCCTGATCGGCACACGGCGCCCGCACCTGGCTCCTCCCGGGCTCCGTGCGCGAGGGGATCGGGCGAGGAGCGAAGCACGCTGGGCCAGAGCCGGTGACGTCCGATCACTGATCGTCCCGGCAGCCGACCGATCTCGGCCGTTGCCGGGCAACCGGCTGGTGCTCGGGCACATGGGGAGGCACCTGCTGGCGTCCGAGTCGGCCCAGTCGGTGATCGTCTTCGGCCCCAGCCAGTCGCACAAGACGAGCGGTTTCGCCGTCCCGGCCATCCTCGGGTGGGAGGGCCCCGTCGTTGCTGCCAGCATCAAGACCGATCTGATCGAGCACTCCCTCGAGCACCGGAGGTCCCGTGGCTCGGTGCTGGTCTTCGACCCGTCCGGTTCGACCGGCATGGCGTCTGCGGCCTGGTCCCCGTTGCGGAACGCACGTACCTGGCCGGGGGCGCGGCGCAGCGCCGCCGGCCTGACCGAGGTGGCGAAGACCTCGGTGGGCACCATGAGCGACGGCGACTTCTGGTACGCCACGGCGGCCAGGATGCTCGCCCCGCTGCTCTTCGCCGCCGCCTACGGGCGGCGTGACATGTCCGATGTGGTGCGTTGGGTGGACACCCGTGAGGAGGGCGAGGTACTCGACCTGCTCGGAGCGGCCGGCGTGCCCGAGGCCGTGGATGCCGCCCGGTCCACGTTCGCCAAGGAGGAGCGGCAGCGCAGCTCGATCTACACCACGGTCGAGACGATCCTCGAGCCGTTCGCCGACGGTGCGAGTGCGCCGGCCGGCAGCGTTGCGGTCCCTCCCGTCGACCCGGCGCTCCTGGTGGAGGGGCCCAACACGTTGTACCTGTGCGCCCCGGCCCACGATCAGAGGCGGTTGGCGCCACTCTTCGTGTCGGTGGTGCGCGAGGTGCTCGAGCACGTCTACGACCGGGTCACCCGCACCGGGCGCCCCCTCGACCCCCCGTTGCTGGTGGTGTTGGACGAGGCGGCCAACATCGCTCCGCTGTCCGACCTCGACGCACTGGCCTCCACCGCCGCCGGGCACGGCGTGCAGCTGGTGACCGTCTGGCACGATCTGGCCCAGATCAGCGCGCGGTACGGTCCCCGAGCCACCACCGTGGTCAACAACCACCGGGCCAAGCTCTTCCTCTCGGGCATCTCCGATCCGTCCACCCTGGACTACGCCAGCCATCTGGTCGGAGAGGAGGAGGTGCTGCTGCCGTCCACGACCCACGGGGGCCGGGGTGGTGCGAGCACCACCCGCTCGCCCTCGACGCGACGGTTGGCGCCGCCCGACGCGCTGCGTCGGATCGCGCCGGGAGAGGGCGTCCTCGTCTACGGGGATCTCCCGCCTGCCCGCCTGCGCCTGCGCACCTGGTTCGACGACCCGTGGTTGCTGGCCAGGGCAGGGCCACCCGGAGGCGCTTCACGTTGACGACCCCAAGCGGTCGGTGACCGTCGGTGCCGGATCGATGGCACACCAGTCGGACCTGCACTGATTCTGAACGACGATGTTCATCACGTCTGCACCGCTGAGCTGCTTGTGGGCACCCTGTCGTTCGGGCGCGTTCTAAGGGCCGCCTGTCGAGAAATCGATCGCGAATCGGTGCGCGCCGCATTCGGCTGGCGGCACCAGTTTCTCCGGCTCCGGTGAGAGCAATGTGCGTCAGCGAATCCGGGCCGGTGACGGTCGTGGCCGCGATCGCGATCGTTGCGAAAGCCGCACCGGTGGCGCGTCTCCGATCGCCGTTGCTTCGCCCAACCGGGCAACGCGAGACTGAGGTCGTGTCGTCAGAATCTGCTCCTGAGCACTCCGACGTGGTGGTGTTCTGCGAGGGCTCCCTTTCGATCGAGCGGATTCGGTCGCGGTTCCCGTCGATCGCGGTCGTCGACATCTCCGAGGGCGTACCTCCTGGCATGCGCGGCGACGTGCTGTTCGGGGGGTGGGGCCCCCATTCGGTCGAGGCCATGGCCACTGGTGTGCACTGGGTGCAGATGGCGGGTACGGGTATCGACGGGGCGCTTCCCGAGGTGAGGGCCGCTGCGGTGCTCACCTCGGCTCGCGGGGCGAGCGCCGTGGCGATCAGCGAGTACGTGATCGCCACCATGGGTGCGTTCGCCCGCAACTTCCCTCAGAACTGGCTTCGAGAGGCACCCCAGATCTGGAACTACCAGCCGGCCGGCACGTTGGCGGGGACAACGCTCGGCCTGTTCGGTTTCGGGGGGATCGCACAGCGGGTGGCTCGCATCGCCTTGGCCATGGACATGTCCGTTGTCGCCCTGCGCCGCAGCGCGGTGCCCAGCCCCATCGATGGCGTCGAGATGGTCCGCTCACTTTCCGACCTGGTGTCGGTGGTCGACCACTTGGTGTTGGCCGCCCCGGCCACCGAGCTCACCCGCCATGTGATCGACGCCGACAGCTTGGCCTTTATGCGACCGGGGGTCCACCTGGTCAACATCGCCCGGGGGGCCCTGGTGGACCAAGAAGCCCTGCGCAATGCGCTCGACGACGGAACGGTCGCCCGTGCGTCGCTGGACGTGACCGACCCCGAGCCCCTGCCCACCGGCCACTGGCTTTTCGACCACCCCAAGGTGTTTCTCACGCCACACGCCTCGTGGGTCGGACCACCCTTCCTCGAGAAGGCCACTGACATGTTCTGTGACAATCTCGAGCGGTACCTCGTGGGGCAGCCGTTGCAGGGCGTGGTGGGCGGCGAGGGCTACTGAGCGCGGGTGCCCCCCTCCGACGACCCTGCCGGCACCCCTGCCCGGTTCGGAGCCCAAGGCCGACTCAGCGGGACAACACGACTTTGAGCGCGCCGGTGTCGGCTGCTCGTGCAAACACGTCGTAGGCCTCGACCATCTCGTGGAGGTCGAAGTGGTGGCTGACGAATTGGGTCGAATCGATCTGGCGTGCGGTCACCAGACGCAGGAGGGTGGGCGTCGAGTACGTATCCACGAGACCAGTGGTGATGGTCACGTCGCGGATCCACAGCGTCTCGAGATGCAGGGTGGCGGGTAACCCGTGGACACCGATATTGGCTACATGCCCACTGGCCCGCACGAGCTCGGTGCACAGCTCGAAGGTTCCGGGGACGCCGACCGCTTCGATGGCCACGTCTGCGCCGAGCCCGTCGGTGAGCGCCCGCACGGCAGCGACTGCGTCCTCGTGTCCGTTGTTGACCACTACGTCGGCCCCGAAGCGCTTGGCGGCCTCGAGGCGCCCATCGGTGAGGTCGATCGCCACCACGTGGCTCGGTGAGAAGAGCTTGGCGCCGAGGATGGCCGCCAGGCCGATGGGACCGGCACCGACCACGGCCACCGTGTCACCGGGTTGCACCCTGCCGTTCAGGATCCCGACCTCGTAGGCGGTGGGGAGGATGTCCGCGAGCATGAGGATCTCCTCGTCCCTCGTCCCTCGCTCCCTCGGGTACGGGGTAGGTGGAGGTGTCGGCAAAGGGGACCCGGACGATCTCGGCCTGGGTGCCGTCGATGAGGTGCCCGAGGATCCACCCGCCGCCACCGAGGCACTGGCCATAGCGACCCTCCCGGCAGAAGCGGCAACGCCCACAGGACGAGATGCACGAAACGAGCACCCGGTCGCCGGGGGCGAGGGTCTTGACTCCGGTTCCGACCTCGAGGACCGTACCGACGGCCTCGTGGCCCAGGATCCGCCCGACGGTGACCTCGGGGACGTCACCTTTCAGGATATGCAGGTCAGACCCGCAGATGGTGGTGGCATCGACTCGGACGATGGCGTCGGTGTCGTCACGGACCGTGGGGTCGGGCACGTCCTTCCACGTCTTGGAGCCGGGCCCTTCGTAGACAAGTGCCTTCATCGCATGGTCCTCCTGGTAACGGCCGGACATCCGCAGGATGCACCCGGAGAGCAGCGTCCGCAAGAGCCAATGGTCACGGTGAGGCGGTCAGTCGCGCCGGGAAACCGGACGGTCGGTCTGCTCGACCTGGTCACAGCGATCGAGCGGTGGGCACTGGATCCGCAGGGACACCATCCCGGTAGCGAACGGTGCGGTGCCGCACCGCGGGCACCCGGCGTCCACCCAACAATTCCCCCGTCAGATTGAGCGGATCGGCACCGGCCACCACCACCTCGGCCCCCCGCCCGGCATCACGGCGCACGTCGGCCAACAGCGACGCCGCTTCCGGTGAGGCGTACTGCTCACCGGAAGCGCCCGCCACGAAGCGTCCTCCCAGTACTTGGCCGCGAGCCTCGAGCCGGCGAAGGGCGCGCACCACATCGCGCCAGGGGATGCGGTACGACTCGTGCGACCACAGATCCCAGGCGACGACCCCCCAGCGGGCCAGCAGCTGCCACGCCACGGCCTCGGCCAATTCCTCGACGGGTGGCCCACTCTGCGAACCGGTGCCGGTGACGTCAGGCTCGGGCAGGAGCGACCAGCGACCTTCGCCGATTCCGCTCCCCATCATTGCTCGCTGGCGACCGAGCGCAGCCCGTCGAGCGGTGCCCCGGCGAGCTCCGGATCGCCGGCGGACGCGGGTCGAGAGCAGGGAGCGCACGCCCGAGAAGGCATCCGCCGTGACGATGCCACGGGCCACCAGGTCCCACAGACCCTCGTCGATCTCGGCGCCGAGGCGCCCCGAGGCCGACGCCAGCTCGGAGCGAAAGCAGGCACCCCGCGCCCGCAGCGCGGCAAGGATGTCCGCCGACGCGCCTGTGGCCGGCTCGATCAGACCGTTGTCCGCGCGCACGGCAGCCAGCATCCAGGCCAGGTCCTGGCGAGCCACGATGGCCAGTGGGGTGGCTGGCGACGGCGTCGACGAACCCCGCCGGGCTCGTGTCGGCCCTGGGCCGCCCTCGCCATCCGGGGAGCCAGGTTCGGGGCGCGGGGTCAGGCGGCCCCATGCCACCTCGCCTGCCAGGCACAGCTCGTCGAGCCAGTGCGGGTCGTAGCCCGCTACGCGGGCCGGCAGGACATGACGCTCCCACTCGCCCGCAGCCACCTCGAAGCCCTGGAGCTGCTCGATGACCGACAGCAGCCCGGCACGCCCCTCGGCCTGGGTCCCCGCGGCCACGTGTTGCCAGCAAGCCAGAAACCGCACGAAGTCGGCGATGGTGGCCGGCTCCACATGCCGGCGCCGACGGCCCCGGCTGGCCGCGTGCAGGCGCACCAGCAGGTGACGGGCGCACCACCGACCGTCGGGCAGTTCGATGGCCGAGCCGGCCGCCTCCAGGCGCGCCAGGCCCGTGCGGCCCCGGGCCACGGTCACCGGTGCACCCCGGACGGAGCCCGTGGGGAGTGGCTCACACGCCACCAGCTGGCCGACCGTCACCGGACCTGCCACTTCGAGATGGCCGCCCACGCACTCGGCCAGCGCTTCGTCGCCAGCGGCCATCGGGTCGGTCATGGACCGGTCCAGAGCTTCAGCCATGGCCAGGCGCTCGGTCGGTGCCCAACAGCCGGCCACCAGGGTCGCACGACCGTCCATCTGCAGCTGCTCGAACCAGTGCTGCCATGCAGGCACCGGTCGGCAAAGGACCAGCGAGAGAAGGAGATCGTGTAGTTCGTCGGGATCACGTGGCCGGGGGCGCACCTGGTCGAGCACCTCGGCAACGGCAGTGTCATCGAGCGGGCCGAGCTCCGAGACGGCGACGGGCAGCCCGGCGGGACCCAGTGGGCCCAGGCCGCGCGGGACCGCCACCGCTCGCGTCCGGCGCTCCTCCAGCGGTGCCCCGTCGAGGAAGGTGAAAGGACGCCCGGTCAGGATGCCGTGGGAGAGAGGGGACGGTTCCGCCGATTCGACTAAGTGCACCCCGACGCGTCCAGCCTCCAAGTCCTCGAGCAGTGCGACCAGACCGGCGGCGTCGAGCGGCTCGGTCAGACAGTCCACCACCGTCTGTCGCACGAGCACGTGGTCAGGGACCGGGACCGGGCCGGGGGCGGCGTTCTCCTGGCAGGCAGCCAACGCCGGCCACGTGGCGGCCAGGAGATCGTCGGCCTCCATGCGCTGGAGATGGATCGGGCGGCGCTGCCCACTGCGGGAGCGGGGGATCACCAGTGCCCGGTTGAGGTTCCAGCGCCAACGTGCGGCCAGCATCGGATGGGGGAGCACCGCCTGGGTGAGGACGTCGGTGGCGGTGCGGCTCGGCAACATCTTGGGTACCTGGGACAAGGGAAAGCTGTGCTGGGGCCCGAGGGAGAGCACGACGGTATCGTCGTCGGCCGCCGCCTGGAGCTCGAAGTCGAAGGACACGCAGAAGCGCTTTCGCAAGGCCAGCCCGAGCGCCCTGTTGATGCGGCCACCGTAGGGCGCGTGGATGATGAGCTGGGTTCCCTCGCTGTCGTCGAAGACCCGCTCGATGACGATGCGGTCCCGGGTGGGGAGCGCCCCGAGCGCAGCCAGTCCGGCACCGAGGTAGGCCACCACCTGGTCGGCCACCTCCGCTGAGACGCCGGCCCTGCGACGGACGGCCCGCCTCGCTTCCTCGCCGTCGCCCGCGGCCAGCAGCGGCTCGAGGTCGGCCCGCAGGGAGCCCACCTCTTCGGAGAGCTCCGCCGTGCGCGCCGGCGCCTCGCCCAGCCAGAAGGGAATGGTAGGAGGCAGATCGCCGGCGTCGACGACGCGCACCGTTCCGGTCTCCACCTTCTTCACCCGCCACGAGTGGGTGCCCAACAAGAAGATGTCCCCGGCCGTGGCTTCGACGGCGAAGTCCTCGTGCACCGAGCCCACGGTGACGCCGTCGGGGTCGAGCACGACCCGGTAGTCGCCCGTCTCGGGTATGGCCCCACCGCTGGTGAGGGCGGCCAGTCGCGCCCCGCGCCGGGCGCGGAGACGTCCGTTCACTGCATCATGGTGGAGATGGGCTCCCCGCCGGCCCCGTCCTGTCTGGATCCCCCACGAGACCAGTTCCACCACCTCGTCGAAGGTCCCGCGGGAGAGCTCGGCGTAAGGTGCGGCTCGCCGCACCAGTTCGTAGAGGTGCTCCACCTCCCACTCCTCGGCGGCAGCGACCTCGGCCACCAGTTGCTGGGCGAGCACGTCGAGCGGGGCCACCGGAGGCTGCAGCACGTCGAGGTGGCCGGCACGGACCCCCGCCAGCAGTGCCGTGCATTCGACGAGTTCGTCCCGCGTGAGTGGGTAGAGGCGCCCGGCCGGCGTGCCCTCGAGCTGGTGGTTTGCCCGCCCCACTCGCTGGAGGAACGTCCCGATCGCTCGGGGCGAGCCGATCTGGCACACCAGCTCCACGGGGCCGACGTCGATCCCCAGTTCGAGGGAGGCCGTAGCCACCAGTGCCCGTAGGTCGCCCGCCCGCAGGCGCTGCTCGACGATTCGCCGACGGGCGGTCGAGAGACTGCCGTGGTGGGCCGCCACCTGCAGTGCCGCGTCGAT
>CABECS010000077.1_pt1 | contig 8832 bp, 12 predicted proteins | sample 3132881 | NCBI WGS metagenome assembly CABECS01 (sample SAMEA5534328, study PRJEB31848) | metagenome | biome: tundra; feature: field; material: soil | place: USA | collected 2013-05 | depth 0.15 m
TCAACGGGGGTGAGGTCACCGAGGGGTGCGAAACGGCGCGCCGCTGCGCGGCACGGCGGGACGGTGTTATTGGGTTGGATGTTGGGTTGAGAATGCACTCGCGGCCGATTGTGGAGCGAACCGACCCGGCTGGGGCCGAGGCTCGAGTCGAGCGACCCGCACGGTCGCCGCTGCCCCAATATCGCGATTGCACGAGTGGAAATGACCCCTACCGGCGCTTTCGGGCTACCCCTACGAAGATGCATGAGATGGACTAGCCCACTTGTGTCGTCGTGCCCACCGTGGGTGCTTTGAAGAGACCCAATTTGATGCAGGTATGCACCATCTCGTCGAGCACATTGCCAATCGTCTCAGCGCTGTGGGTTGGGATCGCAGTGCTGAGACCTTTGCCTTCATTGTGAAGCTCGGGATTCTTGGCGGACCCAGCGGATGCAGCGAGGGCGCTGAACAGCTCAAACGTCATAGGGTCTTTGGCCCATGACTGCACGTAGCTGCATGCTGTGGCATTGGATCGGTTGTGCGAGGAGGAAGTTGATGTGGAGGAACTGGACTGTGTGGTTGTCGAGCACCCGCCGAGGAATACCGCGAGTCCAAGCGTGCCTGCTGCAAGCCACCAACGCATGAGCCACTGTAGGCCCACTGCCCGCCATGATGAATGACTTGACTGCCACCTACCGCCGGGAGCGCGTCGCGTTATGTGCACTCTCGAATCAACAGGTGCTGACAACCGCGAGGGTGACAGCACGGCACTTGGGGGGCAGTCTGTTCCTAAACGACTGGCACCAACTCAGCTAGTAGATCCCGAACTCTGCGGTCAATCTCGTCCACGATCGGTCGGACCTGGTCGACCGACTTTCCTGCTGGATCTTCAAGTGGCCAGTCGACATACCGCTTGCCGGGGTAAACAGGGCAGGTGTCACCACACCCCATGGTCACGATGACATCTGCCAAACGGGCAGTTTCGTCCGTGAGTGGCTTCGGAAACTCCTGAGCAGGGTCGAGACCCCGTTCGGCCAGGATTGCAACCACCGATGGATTGAGCTTGTCGCCTGGCTCCGACCCGGCAGACTCGACGTCGATGCGGCCCTCTGCATAGTGATCGAGCAGCACTCGGGCCGCCAGGCTCCGGCCTGCATTGTGTATGCAGAGGAAGAGCACGACGGGCTTATTGGTCATGAAGTTCCTTCCAGACTGGTTTGGACGGGTGGGGAGTAGTAGTGCCCTCGGGCCCACAGGGACACGTACACCAAGCCGACGAGGACTGGAACTTCGATGAGAGGGCCGACGACACCGGCGAGAGCTTCGCCGCTGGTGACGCCGAACACGCCGATAGCGACGGCGATGGCCAACTCGAAGTTGTTGCCTGCCGCCGTGAACGCCAGCGTGGCGGTCCGCTCGTAGGGGAGTCCGATCGCCTTACCGAAGGCGAATGACCCGAACCACATGATGGCGAAGTAGGCCAGCAAGGGCAGCGCGATGCGCGCAACGTCGGCGGGACGCGAGGTGATGGTGTGGCCTTGGAGGGCGAAGAGAATGACGATGGTGTAGAGCAGCCCGTAGAGGGCGAACGGGGCGAGGCGGGGCAGCAGCTTGGTCTCGTACCAGACCCGACCCCGGGCCCGCTCCCCGAGAGTGCGCGTGAGGTACCCGGCCAAGAGTGGGATACCCAGGAAGATGGCGACGGTCTCGGCGATCTGCCAGACCGACAGGTGTAGGCCGACGGTGCTGAGACCAAGCCAATCGGGTAGCACTTTGAGGTAGAAGTATCCGAGGAGTGCAAAGGCGACCACCTGGAATAGCGAGTTGATGGCAACCAGCACCGCTGCGGCTTCCGGGTCTCCGCCCGACAGGTCATTCCAGATCAGGACCATGGCGATGCAGCGGGCCAGGCCGACGATGATCAGCCCGGTCCGGTAGGCGGGCAGGTCGGGCAACAGCAGCCAGGCCAGTGTGAACATGACGGCTGGGCCGACCACCCAGTTGAGCACCAGGGACGAGACCAGCATCCGTCGGTCCCGGGTGACCGAGCCGAGCTGGTCGTAGCGGACCTTCGCAAGCACCGGGTACATCATCACCAGCAGACCGATGAAGATCGGTAGCGACGTTCCCGAGGTCACCTGGATCGCGTTGAGGTGGCTGTTCAGGCTCGGAATGGCCCGCCCCAGCCCGATGCCAGTGACCATCGCCAGGATGATCCAGACCGGTAGGAACCGGTCGAGGAACGAAAGCCGGCCGATGACCGGCGCGTCATGCGTCACCACGCTCTGCGGCTGCTCGGAAACGACGTCGCTCACAGCGGGTGCCCAGTCGAAACTTGTCGAAGGGTCAGCAGCACGCGTTCGCGCCGGGAGTCGCCCCGGCCAGGTCGGGTCGCGTGGCGCAGCACGCTGCCTCGCCTGGAGCGGCCGAGCGGAGCTGTCCGGCGGGCATCTCGGTATCAGCGAGCACCGCGTAGATCTCCCACGGCTCTCCGCTCGGACCGTCTACCCACACCTTGTCCTGAACCGCGTAGCAACATGCCGTTTGTTCCTCCACTGCCGTAGCCAAACCTTCACCGGCCAGGCGGGTCTGCGCCGCGGACACCTCATCGGTCGTGGGAACCTCGACACCGAGATGATTCAACGTCCCGGGAGTCTGGTTGGTGTCCTCGATCAGGACCAGCTTCAACGGCGGGTCGACCACCGCGAAGTTGGCATAGCCCGGACGGACCTTCGCCGGTTCGGTGGCGAACAACTTCGAGTAGAAGGCGATGGCCTCGTCAAGGTCGGCGACGTTCAAGGCAAGCTGGACACGGGACATGGTGACCTCCTGTAGCATTCATCCTGTTCGATGCATTGAGTATGGATGATGCATCGACGAATGTCAATGGATGAGGTGAACTGTGATCAAACCAACCTCCCTAATCGACGCACGAGTCCCCGAGCTGTGTTGTCCGTCGGTGCTGGCGGCACCTCTCGATGCCGCCGAAGCAGCGGAGTTGTCGAGAGGGTTCAGCGCCCTATCCGATCCAGTCCGGCTCAGGGTCCTCAGCATCCTGGCGACCTCACCTGAGGGCGAGGTCTGTGTCTGCGACTTCGTCGGTCCGCTCGGCAAGAGCCAACCGACAATCTCCCATCACTTGAAGATTCTGAGCGAGGCGGGCCTGGTGCAGGGTGACAGGCGGGGAAAGTGGGTGTGGTACTCCCTCGACCGGGATCGCCTTGCCGGCCTTCGAGCTGCCATCGACACCTGAACTTGCTTTGATGAAGCGTGCCCCCGATCGGACGATACCCCTGTCTCCGACCACCACTGTCACCAGAATTCGAGTCATCTCAGTCTGCGGGCCATGACACATCGCCGGGACTGTGATCCACGCCGGACCTAACAGGTCAGGCGATGGGCCTGTTAGAGCCGGAACAGTCGGCGGGCATTCTCACGGAGAAACAGGCCGCTCTCCTCGTCGCCCAGGCCGAGGTCGTCGAATCGTGCCAACGCCCGAGAATCCGTCATCATTGGATAGTTGGTTCCGAAGAGCACCTTCTTCTTGCCCCGGCCTTTCACGTACTCCACAAGCTCGCCAGGGTACCGGTGTGCCGCATAGGCGCTGGTGTCGATGCAAACGTTGGGGTGCTTGTCGGGGACGGCGATCATCTCAGTCGTCCACGGGTAGCCGATGTGACCGCAGACGATGACCAACTCGGGGAAGTCAAGCGCATCGGTCGTCCACTCATTGTTTCGCACGAGATGATCGGCAGGATGCTGCTCAAGAATCTGCTTGACCTGCCCGTCGAGGATGCTCTCATGACCTCCCAGGCTCACATCGTTGTTCGTCAGGTCGACCCAGGTTTACGGCGGTTCACGGACCTTCGTCCCCAGTAAGGGCACGATCACTCCTCCACTGTGAGTGCCGGGCCTGTCCCCGAACGCTGCCGGATGAGTGGGCACTCCCAGCTGCTGGCAATGATCTCGGGAACAGCACCTTTGCTCCGCTAGCAGGCAGTCCGCAGTGACTGGATGTCTCCACAGGCGAATCCGACTGCCAAGCCGGCGGCGAACCAGGAGTCTCGTCTCCCGATCGACCGTATCGCCGCCAGGCTGACGACAGTGTCAAGTGCATCGCTGGCCAAGGTCGCCTTCGTCCAACGGCGTGCGTCATCTCCATCGCCAGACCGTGCAGCGGACACCGCACCCAGGCCCAAGACGAGGTCCCGGATGCCGATCGTCCTCATCAGGAGGAGGGCGGCACCCGTCGGTGACTCGGTGCCGGCCAGGCGCATGGGCACACCCGGTGCGGCGATCAAGGCGATACCCACCGAGGTGCGGAGCCACCCCATCGACTCTGAACTAATCGTCGGCACAACCAGAGCGTAGCGAAGCGGCCGTGGCTGCCTCAGAACGCTGCCGGGTGGGAGGGACAGGCAGGCCCAGCGGGTTCGCACTCCATGGATAGGCTCACAGCGTGATGGTCAAGCTCTCATCGATGTGCATTGCACTCTCGCTGAGCCTGGCCTTCAGTGGCTGCTCGGCGCCGACTCCTACGACACAGAGACCTTCAGCAGAGTCGACGGTGTCGTCCTACTTTGCAGCGGTGAACGCCCACCAGTGGACGGAGGCGAATGCACTCTTGTCGCCCTCGATTCAACGGACGTATTCGACTGCCCCCGACAGCGATCGAGCGAACACTCTCTCGGTGAAGAGTGTGCACGTCAGAGTTAGCCCGGCTCCGTTTGCACGAGGGGACTACCCCGGCTTCACGAACATCCAGCAAGCCCTCGTCACCTTCGACGCCACCTACAAGAAGGTCTATGGATCGACAGATGGCCCTCAGACGAGATTCGTGTACGTCGGACGCCAAGGTGCCGCCGGACCTTGGCGCATCCTGGGAATCGGGACTGGTCCCTAGCGTCGAGTTCGAAGTGCGCCGAATAGCGTCCCCTCTTCATGCCGGGTGGAGGGGATACCTCGGGTGCTTTCCACGGCCATGTCGGGACCGGAACATTCCGGTTGGCGTTAGGCATTCCAAGGATCTGAAGGGCCCCGCAGGACCGCCTGGTATCGGTGGGCGGAACTGCTCCAACTATGGAGCCGGGGTGTCTCCATTCCAGGTGTACTCGCTCCATCGAGTGCCATCCCACCATCGAAGCCCATGTTGAGCGCTCGGGTCCCGGTGCCAACCAGGTGGTGCCATCGGCGGAGGTGTGGGCTCCCATCCCGAGTAGGTCACATGTCCTGGTCCGTATACGCCGGATGCAGCAGCTCTCTCGACCGCAATGAGCTTCTTGCGAATGCTGAACCAGTAGATCAGCGAGGGAATGGCCAGGAAGTTGACCAGGATGACAAGCAAGATCCACAAGACCTTCTCCTGCCCGGCCAACTTCCATTGCCAGTCCGGGCGCCTGATGATGTCCACAAGGGCGACAATGAGCATCACTAGTGAGCCAACAGCGACAACGCCGTACGCGATGAAGAGCACTACAAAGCCGGAGCCCAACGGGTCAGAGTTGGTCACGATCGCCATGGCTACACGCTACGCCGAGGAACATGACGGACCCTGCTCCCCAGGACCAGCGGATCACCTGTATAACGCCGGCTCGGTGGCGCCGACTCACCCTCTAGTGGATGAGAACCTTGAGCGCGTCGTGCTCCGCTGCATGCCCGAAGACGTCGTAGGCCTCAAGCATCTGGTCGAATGAGAACTCGTGCGTGACGAACTTCTCGGCAGGAAGCTTGTGCTCGGCAACGAGCTTCAGCAGCATCCCGAGGGTGTTCGTGTTGACCAGGCCCATGGAGATGTCGATGTTCTTGATCCAGAGCTCGTTGAGGGCGAGGTCGACCGACTTGCCGTGCACACCGATGTTGGCGACGTTGCCGCCTGGGCGAACGATGACCGTTGCCATAGTGAACGTCTCGGGAACCCCGACTGCCTCGATGGCGACATCGACGCCCAGGCCGTCCGTGAGCGCGAGGACCTGGTCCTTCCAGTCCGGATCACCCGAGTTGACCGTGTCGGTGGCACCGAAGTCGGCGGCCCGGGCGAGCCGAGCGTTGTCCAGATCGATGGCGATGACCTTCGACGGCCCGTAGAGCCGTGCTGTCATAACGGCGGAGAGACCGACGGGCCCGGAACCGATCACCGCGACTACATCGCCCGGGGCCACCCGTCCGTACTGCACGCCGATCTCGAAGCCGGTCGGCAGGATGTCCGAGAGCAGGATGCCCTCGGCATCGGTCATGCCTTCGGGGACCTTGTATACCGAGTTCTCGGCGAACGGGACCCGAACGTATTCGGCCTGCGTCCCGTCGATCATGTAGCCAAAGATCCACCCGATTCCGGCCATGCCCTCAGGGTCGAGACAGTGGCTGTAGAGGCCCTTGCGACAGTTCGAGCATTTCCCACATGAACTGACGCACGCGACGATTACTCGGTCGCCGACGGCCAGTTGGGTGACTCCTTCGCCCACCTCGGTGATCACACCGATCCCCTCGTGCCCCAGGATGCGGCCGACTTCCACCTCGGGGACGTCACCCTTGAGGATGTGGAGGTCGGTTCCGCAGATGGTCGTGGCGACCATGTTCACGATCACGTCGGTCGGCTGTTCGATCTTCGGATCGGGCACCTCCTCCCAGGCCTTCTTGCCAGGACCCTTGTAGACCAGTGCCTTCATGACAGACCTCCTGCAGTGGGTAGCCCGAGCGGCGCTTTGCGACTCGCGAGACCGGTATCCACGTGATCGCGAACGGACGGGTCTCCACGTCCGAGCCTACGGACTACCAGATTCGCCGGCAAGGGCCGAATGACCCATCGGCCGTTCAGCCGGGGTGGTCCCTACGCGTGAGCGGAGCTGGTGGTGCCCGCCGTGGAGGTGACGCCTGCCCCTGACCGCCGGCTGTGGGCGCGTTATCGACCGTAGCTGACCGGCATTTTGATGACACGGCGTCGCCTGAATAGACAATGATCTAGATCACCCGGTGCCAGCTAGGACGCCATCGACATAGGCGGTCACGGCTTGCTTCCTGAATCCCGGTGCCAGCTTCTTCCTCGTCTTCACGAACGTCACCAGGTGCCGTTCAGACTCACCTACTAGAACGTCGTACCGCTTCTCTAGCCTCCAAACGACCCATTCAATCTTGTTCTGGACGAGCACGCCGTCGACTGATATCCGCAACCGCCCCGTGAAGGCATTCCGAAAGAAGTTGACCATGTGCCTCTCGATCACGCCGACCGGCACGTCGAGATTGACTGAATTCTTCTTGGACCGTATGTATGTCGGAATATAGACAATTAGGGCGATCACCAGAATGAAGCCGAGAAACACCGGCAACGCCCACGACGAACGATGATGCACAACGGCGACCGCCATGCGCTAACCGTACCCCGGTCGGCTGGCGGTCAATCCCGTGCAGCCCGCCGCCGCATTCGTACCCACCTGACGACGCCCACAGTGATGGCAACCACTGCGATGACTACTAGGTTCCGCCAGATGCGTCGCCTACCGGCGCATCTGGGCGTGTGGAAATCCTCCGCCCGGTAGGGTCCGAGGGTGACTGGATCGACTGAGTCGTGACTTCCTCCGACTATGTGTACCTCGGCTCCGGAATTCTGGCGTTGGCCGCCTTCTGGCTGATCATGAGGCTGATTTTGACGAAGACCAAGGACCTGTCGCCTGGCGGCAATCTCTGGAAACAGGGAAACGCATACAGTGAGAGCGAAAAGCAGAACAACGATCAGATGCAGCGAGTTCGTGAAGGTTGGGCCAGAAGCTGGCCAGTCGCAGCGGTATTCGTCGTAGTCGGAGCGGGCCTGATCATCGCTGGAGCGGTTGGAACGTAGAAGTGTGCCCCAGACCGCCGGTGCGGGGACCATCGGGCTCCTAGTCGGATTGTTCATGCTCCGCAGTTGCTAAATGGGCACGAATGGCCCGGCCCACTGGGCGTTCAAGGGGATGCGGGCACAGAATCTGCACAAATGCCCGCTTTTGGGTAGCTCGCCGGACAACACGAAGACTCAGAGGGCGATGTTCCATAACCTGGATATCACTCCACGGGATCAGGACCGACTGCGCAGCAAACATGAGGAGCGTGATTCCCTCAGTGTCCACTAAGACGACAGATCGGCGATGGATGATCACTGCGAGAACGAGCATCCCGACTGAGCCACCCACTGGCGCAGCATCGGCTGCCGAGCGCTGTTCCGTGTGCTCTGCGACCGGGACACACGGCCTACGTGCTCGCGATCATCGCTGCACCCGTGTAACAACACATTTGGGATAGAGCCGAGCGCTCGCCGGGTGATCCGTGATAGGCCCGACGCCGCTGGCACCCCGGGTCTTCAGCTGAGACAGTGTTGGATATGCTCGCTGCGTTCTCCATCACCCCGATAGGCACCGGAGAGTCTGTCGGCGACCTGGTCACCGAGACAGTCCGCATCGTACGCGCAAGCGGCCTTCCGAACGAGACGAACGCCATGTTCACCAACCTCGAGGGCGAGTGGGACGAGATCATGGCCGTCATCAAGGCGTGCGTGGACGCAGCGGCTCAAGCCGCGCCCCGCGTTTCGGTGGTGGTGAAGCTGGACCACCGCCCGGCCGATCCGAGCGGCCGTATCCACCGAAAGGTGGAGTCGATCGAACAGAAGCTGCTGACCGAAGACTGAGCAAGTGCTCAGTGAGCGATGGAGCGTGGACCGCTCGCAAAGCCCTGAAGCGAGAACTGTGGGCCACGTGCTCGCCCGGCAGCTCGTCGAAGCAGGCAAGCAGGTGCTCGACGTGTGGGCGATCCTCGCCGCCGGGTAGGTGCGACGTTTCCGATGCACAGACCACGATCCAATCGGGCACCGACTTCACGGGAACGCGA
>CABECS010000109.1_pt1 | contig 8516 bp, 9 predicted proteins | sample 3132881 | NCBI WGS metagenome assembly CABECS01 (sample SAMEA5534328, study PRJEB31848) | metagenome | biome: tundra; feature: field; material: soil | place: USA | collected 2013-05 | depth 0.15 m
CGGAATCCGAGCACCGCGCCGTGCACCCGGCCACCGGTCGGCTGCTCACCGCCCCACAGACCCATCATCGGGACGATGTCGTCGACCTGCGCGCCGTGCTCGCTGTTCCCCGGACTGAAACGCCAACCGAGGACAGCGCCATAGAACGCGCGGCCCCGAGTCAGGTCTGGAAGTCCGAGGGTGATGTACGAGACGTCGCCGCTGCGAACGCCGTTGCGGGGACGGTTGGTCGTTTCGGTAGTCATGGGAGGCTCCCTTAGGGTTGGTGTGGGTACTGCTCGGACCAGGCGGTCACGCAGGTCGGCAGCAAAGGCCGCGTCCGGCGCGAGGGGGATGATCGGGGAGCGCAGCGCGTCAAACGGATCGGGCTGCGGATCAGGCATCGTTGCTCCCCTCGTAGACATGGCGGAACTCTCGACGGGCGCGCACGAGCAGGGCCTCGGTCGCGGCCACACCGCGACCCAAGGCGGTGGCGGACTCGGGGACGCTGAGTCCGTCAAGGTAACGCAGGGTGAGCGCAGCCCGATGTTGAGGAGCAAGGCGGGTGAGGACATCATGAGCGTGCAAACGGTCCAATTCCACATCCCAGGGGTCGTCGGAACTGGAGGAGGATCCCTCGACAGCATGGAGCAGTCGCTCCTGGCGAGCCTGCCAACGCCAGTGGTCAACCAGCTTGTGTCGGGCCACCCCGATCAGCCAGCCGACGGTCGGCGGCACATTCGTGCGAACTGCCGCCGCCGCCAGGAAGGTCTCGGCGGTCAGGTCCTCAGCCACCGCCCGGTCACCGCAGCGTGCCATCAGATATCCGTAGACCTGGGGTAGCGCCCGGTCATACAGAGTCAGCAGTGTGACGTCGGGTCGATCCGGAAGAGCCGTCACATCCCTATCATCGTCCGACACCGGCCAACTCCGACGGTACCGGGCAAGATTTGTCCCGGCAGCTCTCGATGCCGTGTCGCCTCAACATCCCTGACCCCACCCTACGGAACACGATTCCGCTAACCGATCCCCTTACGGACCAGTACTCAGGGCTCTGCAAGTGCCCCCAAATGTTCGACGTCCGGGACTCCAGGGATCGCCCCGACGTGCCGTTGGGGGTCACTCGCGAATTGACGTCACTTGTTTGGGAGACCTCGCCGGTGCGAGCTACGGCTCATCTCGGCTCCAATCGCCCTCGATGGACGAGCCGATGTCCTTGCCTCAGTCCGGTGCGGATCGAAAGCGCATTCATCGCCGACCACGTCGAGGTGGATCCAACCACCCGAACCCTCGACGTTCGGACTGGTTTCCAGAGCTACGTCATAGTGCCGCATCTTCCCTTTCGTCACGTCCTGGGCCTGGCAATCGTCGTTCAGGTCGCCTTCGACGAGTACGACCACCCGTTCAGTCTTGCGATCGACGTCGAGCGCGTCGACGACTTACCGGTGATGCACCACGAAGACTTCACCTTCGAGATTCCCCATGGGATCGGAGTGATGGACGGGATCAGTCACCACTACCCGTTTGCCTTCTCCTTGCCGGTCGAATTCTACGAGGTGGGTGTCCACGGGTCATCGTCGGTAACGATGATTCGGACTATGCGGTCATCCCCTTCGTCGTACAGATGGTCACCCTGGGACACGACTGAGTTCGGTCCTCGGGCTGCGCAACATCCACTCAACCCATGTCTCCTCCGGGCGACCAGAGGATCCGAAACCGCAGGTCATCTGGCCTATACCCGCAGGGCGATGCCCGCCTTCCTCAGCATTCAGCTAACCCATGTCTCGTGTGGCGTGTCTGAAATCGCGTTGGCCCGTGAATCCCCAGCTCAAAGACCTAGCGGGCGCATTCTGCTCTGGCGGACCACGACATGCTCAGATCGGTCACCCGGGGCCGGCAGCAGTGCTCGCTATGGCAAACGAGTTCCTGTGCCTCATCCGATGCGGCCCCATCCGATGCATACGGTGCGTGACATCAAGCGCGTTTGCCGCCTCAGAAAGCGGGAACGCCGCCCCTGTCCGGATGCAGCGCCCCCAGGGGTGTCGTGAGGGGCATGTGCAAGGCATCGGCAATGCCCGCACCGGCGGCACACACCCATGGAATGGCATTGACCGCCCGCATGCTGGTGGCGAGGTTTCCCTGATCACTGCGGTTCTCACCCGACTGGAAGCCGACCTCAAACTCGCCGTCAAAACTCGGCTCACCGTCAATCATGACCCGCCAGGTCCCGTCCGTGCCGCCGGACCGGCTCTTCGGCCAATCAGGTGCGAGGTCGTCAGCCATCCGGTCGACGTGCTCGATCGTGATGACCTCTTTACCTCCGACCACGCCGATGCAGCGGGCCCAGATCGCTCCCACGGTCCCAGCCTCGATGACACCGCAGGCGGTATCGAGATCGCGCGGGGTGGGTTGGAATTCGCAGGTCTCGCGTATCTCGTCCAACTCCACTCCGAGGGCGTCGGCCACCATAGTCACGGCCGCTCCCCACCCCCATCTGAGGACTCCCGGGCTCCTCACTCCCCCCTGGTAATCGAGTGGCTGCCCGAACCCGAATAGCTCCCGCATGTCGAACTCAGACCCAGCTTGCGAATAGTTGGTGATCTCGAGCCCACGCACTGAGTACACGGTGTGCGACATGGACATCAACGCGATGGGAAACAGGTCACAGCCGAATCCCGGCTCGATCCCGGAGGAGTAGATGGTGCTGGAACCCGCACGGGTCGCATCGAGGATCGCACCGCGATATCGCTTCGACAGAGAGCCGCGTTGGTAGACGAGCCCGGGCATGGAGGTCGTGACGACATTCTTCCCTGCCGCCAGGATGCGACAGAAGTCCTCCAGGGCCTCCTTGGGGCGAGGACCGGCCGGGCAGGCATAGACCACACAGTCGAAATCCCTCCCGAGCAGCTCGTCCATGTCGCGGGTGGCAGCTACTCCGAGTGGCTCGATTCCGGCGAGCGTTCCCGCGTCCTGGCCATCTTTGCTCTCCGAATGGACCCACACTCCCACGAGCTCGAGGTTCGGCCGATCGGTGATCGTGCGGATGGCATACCTCCCGATGCCGCCTGTGGCCCACACGACCACCTTGTACGTCTGCTCCCCCGAGCCTTCCTGAACTGTCGTCACTGTGGTCCTCCTTCTTCATCCGACGTTCATGAAGGGAGTTGAATCTGCTGAGCCTGGGCGAGTAGCGGCGCCCGGTCAGCGTTGAGAATGAATCCCCCGTGAATCGCCTTGTCCAGGCTGGCGGTGTAGGCAGCAATGTAGTTACTCCGGTTTTGAAACAAACTCACCAACGTGGCCTGGCTAAACGGAGTTGTCTGCCCGAATAGCGAGCAGATCTCGCTAGTGCCAGTTGGCGCTGCGCCGCTGAGAGTCGAGACCGGAACATCGACAGCAGGAGTCCGCACGCCACCAATCACATTGCCGTGACTATCGAGGGCTAAAACCGCCGGATTGGTGCTGGCCAGACGGAAGGGGGCCGGAGAGGGCGGGGGTGTTCCTTCGTCTACCCACTTATTGAATGCGGCGAACGCAGCCTGGACGACAATGTGTTGAGGGCCGTCATTGATGGGAGTGGTGCAGCCCAGCACACTCACCGCCGGGCCCACAAGATACGCGTCGGCATGCGACGTGCCGGCTACCTCCCAGGTTCGGATTCGACTGGTGTTGGGCTGTTGGGCGGGCGCATAGCCGAGAGCAATGAGATCCGTCTGGGTCTCGAACATAAAGACCGGCACGCTGAGATCGGTCCGAATCCGCAAGTCTTTTGGACCCTGATTGGAGGTGATTGCCGATCCACTCAGGGGAGCACCGGTTCCGCCCCGGCTGTGGATGAAGATTCCGTCGAACGCGTGAGTCACCGGTTGGATGGCATCGGCGTAGGTCGTCAGGTAAAACGCCGACTGGGATTCGCCGGTGGCGACTATGTGCTTGGGCCGGAGATCGCCCAAGACCGTCTGCTTTGGGGCCCGAAGGGCCTTCCCGATTTGCGCGAACATGTCCAAGGCGTACTGGTCACCAGGATGGTGGAGCGTCCCGTAGCGTGCCGGCTCAGTGCCGATGAGGCCACCACTCGAGCCGGAGGTCAAGGAACCAAGGATCGGCGTGCCTCCATTGACGCCCAGGGCCTGGGCAGAAACCGCCACGTAGGCGTAACCGTCCCTCATGAGCAATGGGTTGAGATAGTCCCAATCGGGTGCTGATTCGCCACCGGAGACATTCATCCATTCGAACACCACAGTGCCATTGAAGTGCGCCGGATCTGTCGGTCGGCGTACCAAGATCCTTGTTCGGTAAAAGGCCGACGTTGTAGGCGAGATGGACCATCGGCCGTCGCTGGGTGTGGACGTCGCATTGAAGGCAGTGGCCGTACCGGAGGCGAAAAACTCTTGTTCCTCATAACCGTGGGCGGCGAGATCGGTCGAGATAGCGGTGAGGGGCTCAATGACGTGCCCCGTCGTGATCGGACCCGAGAATTTGGCTGCAGCTTGATACAGCGCAAGGCGCACAGAGGTAGAGCTCGTCGATGCCACAGCGTTCGCTCCATTCTGAGTCCCGCACGCGCTGGTACCAAGAACAACACCGATGATTGACGCGATCACCACAAAGGTCAGTCTCGATTTGGACTCATTCTGATTCCGGACTCTGTTACGCAGCATGGACAATTCCCTCCCTGACAAGTCCGTCGGCCAATGTAGCGAAGCCAGAGAAACGGCTTGGGCCCCTTCTGATCGACGTCTGCGCCTACCCTCGGTACTTCGCAGGCCAGGTGTTCGATTTGGTCCCGGCATCAACACTCGATCACTTGGTCTGACTCGTGGCCAGGAACGTGATCGCCATGCCGTGAACCGGAGCCAACATGATCTCGTCAAGCTGGAAGCTGCCATAGGTGCGCCGCTGTTCAAACTCGATTGGTGCCCCATAACGGGCAGCGATGGCAGCAGGACCATCGACCTCGGAGACTCCCATGACCACCGAGTACAAACCCTCACCCTTCTCATTGAGAAAGGCGGTGAAGTCCGCTGCCTTTGCCTTGGCTGTGTCAGTGGGCGAGATAATTTCGATGCCGGCATTCCAGTCAATCAACACGCGCACACTGAGGTCCTCCAGGGAAACCTCATGGAACTGAAGGCCCAACTCGCGCCAGAGCCCGGCTGCCCGCTCCTGATTCTCAGGGCGAACGCAAAATACGACATGGTGGAGACGCATGGGTGGCTCGGTGGTCATCGTTCGCCACCTAGCGCTTCCGGTCCGACACCGAAGCACTCGGCGAATGCACGCAAGGGCAAATGAGTGCCGGTGCGAGGTCCGTTGGCGACCCCGGTCAAGTTTCCGAGCCAGGTTCTGTGAGACTGCAGCATCAGAGCAGGTCCGTGATGGTTCTCAGTCCGGATTCGTAGAGGACTCCGGGCAGCATCCCGCCATCGATTTCGATGGTCGTTCCATTGATGTAGTCGGCCTCACCGGAGCACAGGAACACGCACGCTCGACCGACTTCGTCGGGTTCGCCCGCTCGGCCCAGCGGCACACTGGCAAAGTATGAGGCGCCATCAGGGTCATCGGCGGGAAGCACAAAGGTTCTGAAGTTGTCGGTCATGGTCGGACCAAGTGCAAGACAGTTGACCCGCGCCTTGGGACCCCATTCCTCGGCCAGAGACCGAGTCAGATGGTTAAGACCCGATTTCGCAGCCCCGTAGGAAACGAGACTCGGTGAGCCTGCCGGATGACCAGCGCCACTCGAGATGTTGATGATCGAGCCGGTGCCCTCCTGGGTCTTCATCTGTCGAAAGACGCGGATAGCGAACCAGAGTGGACTGATCAGGTTCATCTGGACGGCGAAGGCGTGAAAGAGAGCGGTCCGCGCAAAGTCGTCATCACTCCTGGTTGTGCCCTGGATCTTCTGGACGAGTTCAGGCACGTCCTCGACATGCGGTGTCGGCACTGTGCCTCCCGCATTGTTCACGAGGATGTCGATCCGACCGAAAGTACGAACTACCCGCTCAACGAACTGATCGATGGCGACGTAGTCGCCCTGATCGCAGACCCATTGAGCCGAGCGTTCCTCGGCTCCGGGCACGTCCACAGCCGAAGGAAGACCGGTCATCGGCTTTCGGGAACAGCCGACCACGGTTGCTCCCTCGAGCAGGAGCTGGCGAGCAATTCCCACGCCAACGCCCCGGCTGGTCCCGGTCACCACCGCCACCTTGCCTTCGAGTGCTGCCACCGCGAGTCCCCCAGATGAATGCCGACGACGATTGCCACACAAAACATAAACCGAACTATGATTATGCGCAACCGGTCGCTCGACGACCACTCCACGACTTGGGGGATAGATGGCGCTTCGGGTGATCCAGTTCTCGACTGGCAATGTTGGAAGGCACTCGCTCCGCTCGCTCATCGAACGGCCTGACCTCGAACTCGTGGGCGTACACGCGTCCAGTCCAACCAAAGTCGGGCTGGACGCGGCCGAACTATGCGGGCTCGAGGAGCCGACAGGCGTTTTGGCCACCGACAATCTCGACGACCTCGTTTCGCTCAGGGCTGACTGCGTGGTCTACACCACCAGGGCCGAGACAAGGCCGAGTGAGGCCATCGAAGAGTTGTCCGCATTCCTGTCCACTGGCACCAACGTGGTGGCCACTTCGCTGGTCTGGCTCGTCTTCCCACCTCACGCCGACGCCTGGCTGCGGGATCCACTCACGCAGGCCTGCCTGGCCGGTGGCTCCACGATGTATGTGAACGGCGTTGACCCAGGCTTCTCCGGCGATCTTCTCCCGCTCGCAGCCCTAAGCCTCACGGAGCGAGCAGAGTCGATCCACGTTCAAGAGATCTGCGACTACGGCTCGTACGATGACGCCGAGTTCACCGGGGTGAGCTTCGGCTTCGGCACACCGCCGGACAACGTCCCTGTGCTCTTCCTTCCCGGAGTGCTGGCCTCGATCTGGGGCGGTCCGATCAGGTTGCTGGCTGACGAGCTTGGCGTCCAGATCGACGAGCTCCGCGAGCACCATGAGACCTGGGTGACCGAGGAGCCGATCGACTGCACGATGATGCGAGTCGAGCCCGGGACAGTCGCCGCAGTCAGATTCACCGTCGAGGGCATCGTCGGGGGCCGCGCCGCGATCGTGATGGAACACGTGAACCGGTTGACCGCCGCGGCTGCTCCCGAATGGCCGACGCCACCCGAAGGGCGTCCCGGCGTCCATCGCGTCGTGATCACAGGACAGCCGGGAGTCGAGATCAATACACACCTCGGCCTGGATGGTGTTGATCACAATGTCGCGGGAATCATCGCCACCGCGGCAAAGGTCGTGAACGCCATTCCGGCAGTGTGCGGCCTTCCCCCGGGGTTGGTCTCACTTCGGGACCTACCGGTCTCTCAGGTTCGGAGCCTTCTGAGGTGACCGGACGGCCACCATCGATTTTGGCCCGGGTCCAGCCGACCCGAAGCGGTGAACGAGTTCAAGAACGGGGCGAGCGCACCCGCATGGCTATCGTTGAAGAGACGATCCGGTGCGTCCTGGAAGAGGGATTTGCGGCCGCGAGCGCCAAACACATTGCTGAGCGAGCCGGCGTGACTTGGGGTGTTATTCAATATCACTTCGGTGATCGCAACGGATTACTAGCCGACGTAGTGGCATACGGCTACGAAAACTTTCGTGTGGCCATCGAAGCAGTCAGCGCGGCCGAGAGTGACTCCCACCTGAGGGTGGCCTCGGTTGTCGATGCCGCTTGGACTGCCTTCTCGGCACCTGAATCACGCGCCAGTCTCGAGATCCTCATCGCCACACGATCCAGTCGTGGCCCAAAGCAGATAACTGAGCTAGAGGAGATGGCAAGAGACATGCGCCGACTCGGTGCTGTCCTCGTAGGAGACGGCAAGGGGGCCCATTCCCTGGGCCGCACAATCGGAGAGGTCATGTGGGCTACCCTCCGCGGTTTGGTCTTCGCCCAAATGATCACTCGTGAACCGATCGAATTCACCGAGGAACGAGCAATCCTTATCGATTTGATTCAGTCGTATCTCAAGCATGGCCCTAACGGTGACGACTAAAGGAGACGGCTGAGAGAAGGTCAGTTGCTAGTCACCCGGGGGCTACATCCGGAGCTGTGAGGCTTCGATGCTGCCCATCAGATAGTCGGGACCATCACTACCTCAGCCTGTTCGGCATTCACAGCGACCACCGAGGCTCTGGGATTGGGGAGGGGCTTGCTCGCGGCGAATCTCGACCAAAGTCGACGACGCCCACACACCGGCTTACCCGGAATCTACAAATTAATTGAATCTTCGGAGATACGAATCGGTGGGTTTCGAGGTCTGCGGAATATTCGACTTTCGGGTGGGGGAGCCTACCCGTCTCGGCGCGGTAGGACACGGGTCTGCAAACTCACCGGGGTTCCATTTTGGACCGAGCCCTACTTGGGAGCGAGCCACCAACAAGATTCAGTAAACCCACGTCTCGTGAGCGAGGTCGCAAAGCGGGGAAGAGCAAGTCAACGACCACTTTCGCACAGGGCGATGCCCGCCTTCCTCA
>CABECS010000150.1_pt1 | contig 8252 bp, 11 predicted proteins | sample 3132881 | NCBI WGS metagenome assembly CABECS01 (sample SAMEA5534328, study PRJEB31848) | metagenome | biome: tundra; feature: field; material: soil | place: USA | collected 2013-05 | depth 0.15 m
GTTGTAGGTACACCCACGGAGATTGATGGCGCCACCGCCACTGCCGTTCAGCGTGTTGATCGCTGTGATGAGACCGGCCGATCCGCCACTTGGGCCATGACACGGAACGCTCACTGCAGATGATGCGAAAGCCTGAGCGGTCGGAACAAATGTGAGGACCACAAGTGCTGCGCCAAGTCCCAATGCCGCCTTGGCGATGATGTTCGTCTTCATTGGTACCCCCCCGGATACGTACCTAGCCCCCACCGTGGGTCCACATTGACCCAAGATCCCTTATAGCACGAGGCGCATCTAGTGGCCAGAGAATTTCTCTGGGGGGCAACGCCATTGCGAGCTACGTGGGCGCGTGGACACGCACAGTGGCGAGGAAGAGTGAACGCGTCCCCGAACAACGGGAGAATGGCGCATCGCGAGAGTGGCATAACGGCATGCCTGAAGGACCGGGGCCGTGTCACGGGGCACAGGAGCGAATGCTCCCGCTGCATAGACATGCTTGCCGACACGACGACTTGTAGGCAGGCGCGCCGACGAGACTCGAGGTGTCAAGGTGGATCGCCCGCAGCGAAGCGAGGACGAACGACCTGGACGCCTCCGTCTAGTGGCGCAGGATCAATCAGGCTGTCGTCGTCGGCACGTGGGGTGCCGTACGTGTCGCACCAAGGACTCTCATCCACGAGAGCATGAGGAAGGGACAGGCTCGGCTGCCCAGGCATGTCTTCGCCGAGTTGCTCGGCATGGTTCGTTCCGGGACTGCCGGACAGGCTCAATCATTAGAGGCCCAAGAATTGGATTCCGGTAGCGGTTTCTGTAGCGCGAAACCTGTCACGCTCCTCGAAACGACTTCGAGATGTTGGGTTATGAGACCCCAGCTCGGCTACTTGATGTGCACCCCGGAGATGGCCCGGGCGATGATCAATCTTTGGATCTCGCTGGTCCCCTCGAAGATGGTGTAGGTCTGATCGGTCCATCCGGCAGGTGATCCGAAGTGCCATCGCGAGCCTGACTGTCCGCCCCTCGTGATGGGCCATACCGACCCGTATCGGGTAGTTGTAGGACAGAAAGTAGGACACATCTTCGAGTCGATCTTCGAAGTGCCGGGACGTCGGACGGGCACGTGGGGACCGGCCCTGTTCGCTTTCATTGCCACGGTGATTGCCACACCGAACGGTTCGGTGTGTGTTGGGAGGCCGGCACCGGACCTCTGAGCGCGTGTTCGGTGCCGCTGGGATGATCTGACTCACGAACCAGGATCCGAACGGGGCATGCGGGAGCTGTCGCTCTGGCGTGCTCGGGTGCCGATCTCGATTTGCGGCCCGACCGCTCGGATGGAGCGATCTGGACCGCGTGCTGGAGTTAGCAGACGGCCTAGCGCCGTGCCAGATATCGATCCCCAAGCCGGCGTTCGGAGGCACTATCTCCGGACTATTGGGATTTGCCTCGAGCCACCACGTACAGAGGAAAAGCCAAGATCCACAGCACCAGGCAAACGACAAACCACATTGCCGGGCTCTCAAGGCTGAATGATCCAATCGTGACAACAACTGGCTCACCTCGTGCAAGGTGGGCGTTTGCATCCAGGTAGACCCAGACATCCGTTAGTAGGACGATGAGCAGCACAACGACGGGTGTGAGGGCACTCAGAGACACGGTTGAGATCATGACGGTGCTCCTTCGGGACCACGGACCGGTTGTCTGTTGCTTCCAGACCGTAGATAACCCGATCGCCCATGGATCGATGTCCCCTGCCCACAAAGTGCCTGCCACGATCAATAACTGATCTTCTCATTGGTATGGGGCAGCCTTGCGCCACAGGGGGACAGGTGATACGACCGCTCGAAACGTCCGGCCGTGACTCTCATCCCTCGCAGATGCCAGTAACGCTGACTGTGCCTCCCAGATCATTGGCCGTGAACGTGCCCACACCTGAGACGGTGACCGGCGTCCCAGCGTTCGCGGTCTGAGGTACTGAGCCTGCCGATGGCGAGGTGACGGTGAGGGTACCCGAGCTGGCCGAGAAGGTCAGTGTCGAGCTGGTGTGCGACGTCACTCCGCAGGTGGCGGTGGTCTGCGTTGTAACCATCGTGTCGTGGATATGAGCGGCCACCGAGGCCGCCAACCCTGCCGGGCACTGCCACGCTCCGGCGGCATTGTCCTGGAATCCCAGGAAATGCAAGACGAGGCACGACGCCACGGCGTCCGTCGGTGACCACGACGTACCGGCCGCAGCGGCGCTCACTTCGTTCAGCAGCGTCGCCACGGCGAAGTGCTCGGTCTCGGCATTGGCAACCTCGTGGGCTACCAGGGCCAGTGAGGGTGTGCCGGCGAATACCGTCCGCTCCACGCCTGCCGCCCAGAAAGTGCAACCCGTGGCCAAGCCGGCGCCGGCGATGACACCACACTGGGACTCGGTGTCACCCATGCTCCAGGTCCAGGTCGGACCGGGCACGATGCCGGCGGCCTCGACCTGGGCGACTAGGGCAGAGGTGGACGGCGTCGCCACTGCGGCCTCTGCGGGTGCAGCAGTTTGGACGATGGCGGCTGGAGTCGGAGCCGTGGTGACTGGGGACATTGAAGCGGTACTGGCGTGCGGCGCAGTGGCAATCTTGATTGAGTGGGTAGCTGAAACCGGTGACGCCGAAATGGCTGATGGGTTGGAAGACGCTCCGTTCGCCACCGGTCCTAGCGTGGAGAGCAGTACGCCCGCAGCGACCGTAACAACCAGGCCCACCAAGAAACCACGGCGGACGGGGACGGACCAGCGCGACCGATTGTGCGCGGAGCCGGACGACGATACCTGTCGGCCCTCATCCCCACTCCGCCCCGACGCGCTTCGCTGCCCTGCTCCAGTATCAACCATGTGTTGAAGCCTAGGTTCTTCAACACATGGTTGTCAACACATAGTTGATCAATCGGCGGCGAGTGGGTAGCTTGGAAGCATGACATCCGACGTCGAGACGCTGGCCGACCACTTCATCCAGATGGGACGCCAGGAGGTCATGGAGGGAATACCGGACGGGCCGGATGCCGCCCTCGCCGAGCTCACGTTTGCCGACTCCCTACGCCGTTCCGCTGAACGCCTCACGCAACGGTCGGCAGATGCTGCTCGACTGCATGGTGCCAGTTGGCGCGAGATAGGTGAGGCCGTCGGTGGCATCACGCCCCAGGGCGCCGAGCATCGGTTCAGTGCTGCGGCCAAGGAGCGCCGATCAAAGGCTTCAAAGGCAAAATGGGCCTCGAAGGACCGGCGCCGTACCCCACGGGTCGGACCGTCCGAAGATCGCTCCTACGAGTCCGAGCGGGCCTGATCGGTCAGAGCGACGAGGGACGTACTCCCCGTTCCGACCGGGCCATTCATGGCGGTCCCGGCAACAGGCTTCAGAAAGCAGGCTGCGGCGGTGGTGTGGTCGAAGCTGGGGCGGGGACTACCGCGGTCAGGGACGTGTACACCACGATATTGGACAGGTAACTGCCCGTCTGGTGATCGAACACACCGCCGCAGGTGACCAGTTGCAGGGCGCTGGAGCCGTGTGATCCGTAGACGCGTTGGGCGGGGAACGCCAGCTTCGAGTACTGCGCCACCGAGTCGACCGTGAACTGGGCGGTGACTCCGTCAGACAGCCCTACATCCACGACGTCACCCGCGGCCAGTGTGCGCAGGTCGAAGAACACTCCCGGCCCAGCCGTGCTGTCGACGTGCCCGAGGATGACCGCTGAGCCGATCTGGCCAGGGGTCGGACCCAGTTGGAACCATCCCGGCTGTTGCGTGCCGGCCGGTACCTGCACCGAGCCGTCGAGATTGAGCCCCAGGCTGCTGCCCAGAAAGACGGCCAGACCGATGGCCGGGACTCTCAGCGTCACAGGGATGGAGCGAGCGGTGTCCAGAGCTGTCGGCACCGGGGGTGTGGGGACCGCTGCAGCCAGGGCCCTGTGGGAGGGAGTGGGTGCCTGAAGTGGATGATCGCTACCCCGTAGGCCCATCCCGATGAGGGCTACTCCGGTGAGAAGGAGAACTCCAGCCACCGACCATGGCCGCGACCGGCGCCAGACCCGACGGGTCTTGGTCCACGTCATGAGGACCGAGGTAGCGTCTCGCTTCCCCGAAGGAGGTACCGGCGCCGGGCGGTCACAGCGAGTACGCCCGCCGAACCGATGAGGGCCAAGGCGCCAAGCAAGATCAGCTCACCGTCCCGAGAGTGGGCGGCACCCCCGAAGCCGGTATGAGGTGCGCCGACCGGGACGACTCCCGCCGCAGAACCCGTCCCACTGGCTGACTCACCGCCGCTCGTGCCGGTCGCAGTGACAATGGCTCCGGTCGACCCACCCGTTCCACCGGTACCTGTAGGTGTCGTGGTTGCCGTTGGCCCAGCAGTAGTGCTCGTGGTGGAGGAAGTGGTGGAGGAAACTGCGCAGGTCGGCGGTGTGGTGATGGTATTGGCATCGAGGGTGACGGCACCGTTCCGGGCCAGGACCCGTCCCTGCACCGTCGCTCCTGTGTCCAGCGTCGCTGACGTCAACGCCATGATGGTGCCCACGAAAGTGCTGGCTGAGGCCAGCGTGGCCGAGCTGCTCACCTGCCAGAACACGTTGCAGGCCTGCGCGCCGTTCTCCAGTTGGACGACACTGTTCGAGGCGGTGACCAGATCGGACGAAGCCTGAAAGACAAATACGGCGTTAGCGTCACCCTCACCGTTAAGGACCAAAGGGCTGGCCGCTGTGATGTTGGCCGTCGCGGCATGACCAAAGGCATAGACCCCCGGGACCAGGGTCTGGCCGCCGAGTTGGTTGTCGCCGGCCGTGAACGTCGAGGTCGGCGTTTGTCCGGCCGCGGCAACGTACGCGGTCGTAAGGTCGTTCTTCGCCGTGGTCAGCAGCGCCGGATTGTTGACGGTTCCTGCGGGGCCGGTGCCATCGACGGAGTAGATCGTGCCGGTCACCTCAGCCTGGGTCAGACCGGCATAGTTAGACCCAGCCGCCGGGCTGAGGCCGACATCGCCAGTGATAGAAGAGGTGGGTACGTCGGTGACTTCGGTTCCCCCCAACACGGCGAAGGGAGCTGCGGTGCCCAACTGCAAACTCTGGGCGGCCGAAGCCGCCTCGGTGAACGCTGGACCGACCAGCACCACGGCCAACAGGGGGGCGCTCACCAGCGCCACCTTGGACCACAACCGGCGGGCGGAGCGTGGACGAGTCGCCGGCCGGAGAAACGATCCCCGAAGGCGCGAGCCAGGGTGCAGAGGGACAGACGAAAACGAGTCGGAAAGCATCGGTGAACTTCCTTGCACGCCCAAAATAGATAACCGTTTTCCACGGACGTTTGGACGCAATATCACCTTACACCTGTCATCAATAACTAGCAATATATCTTCAGAGTAAGATGGCTAATATTCTTCCATGGCCCAGTGGACCCTCCTCAGCAACCACGGTCGGTTGCTCCTGTGCATTGCTCGTGATCCAGAAGTGAGGCTTCGCGACATCGCCGTTGAAGTCGGTGTCGCCGAACGGAGCGCGTTTGGCATTGTTAGCGACCTGGCTGACGATGGCTACATCGTGAAGGAACGGGAAGGACGTCGCAATCGGTATGAGATCCAGCCGAATTTGCCCCTTCCCGAAGCCCCCGACCGGGCAGAGGTCATTGGCGCGGTGCTGAAGGTGCTGACCGGGACCAAGGTCCGGTCCCAGCCTCGTTCCGGTCGCCGCTAGCGACGCCCGCGGTGTAGCTAGCCTTCGGTAAATCCGTGAGCTGAACAGCCCTGCTCCGTCCTCCACAGACCGCTTCGCCACGTGACTCATCGACCTGCCGAGGTCAAAAAGGCCGCATCGTGCCCGGGCACTGGGAAGGCTACCGCGGGAAGTTCGAGTGGAGATGTGGTGCGGAACTGCCAACGTGTCCCACCACCCCGGCATGGGTCGCGTTGGCCGTCCGAGACCAGCGCCTTATTGGGCGACTCTGGTACGCGTTGGCCAGATCTGCGGGAGTCGCCTCCAGTGCCTCGGTTGCCTCGAGGACCGACCGTGGCGACGGTATGCACTGTATGGTCCATGGGCATGGACCCACTGGTCGCCCACCAGCGGGCGCAGGACACCTTCGCCCATGTGCTTGTCAACGTGACATCCGATCAGCTGTCGTCACCCACGCCGTGTCCTGAATGGGATGTGAAGGCTCTCATCGACCATGTCATAGCGGGCAACCAGCGAGTCGTAGAGCGAGCCGGTGGCCAAGTGGCGCCTCTCCCCGAAGACTTCGGCGCCGCCCACCGCGCCTCTGCCAAGGCGGCGCAGGAGACCTTCGCTGAGCCCCAGGCCGTTACCCGCACCTACCAGTTGCCCATCGGAGAACTTCCCGGCACCGCATTCATCGAGTTGCGGACAAGTGACCTTATTCATCGAGTTGCGGACAAGTGACCTTCTCGCCCACGCCTGGGACCTCGCCATCGCGACCGGACAGCCGACCGACCTCGACCCGGAACTGGCGGAATACGTACTCGCGTTCTCGAAGCAGATGATGAGCCGCCCTGGGCTCCGCGGTGATGGTCGTCCATTCGGTGAGGAGCAGCCCTGCGGCGACGAGTGCCCAGCGGCGGACCAAGTCGCGGCTTTCCTCGGCCGCAAGCTGAGCTGAAGGAGAGATCAATAGTCGCCCCACCCCGGCGATAGGTGACAGTCCCTGGAAGTGGCTCATTCATCGGGTTGAGCGCGCGGTGATCTGCTCGAGGAGGCCCGAGTACCTTGAGGACATGAGCGATGACACCTGGGCCAGTTCAAGCTTGGCGAACCTCTTCGTCGATGAGGCGTACGCCACAGTGAAGGGATACGTGCGCACCTACGTCATGCACCAGCACCTCCTGGAGCATCTGCCGTCGCCGCCCGCTACGGTGCTCGACCTCGGCGGCGGAGCGGGTCACCAGTCGTTCCCGCTCGCCCAAGCCGGTTACGAGGTGACGGTGCTCGATCCGTCATCGGCGATGTTGGATAAGGCTCGAGAGCGACTGGAGCTGCTGCCTAGCGAGGCGCAGCGACGGGTGAGGCTCGTGCAGGCCAACGGTGAGGAAGCGGAAGAGGTACTGGGCGGCCAGCGTTTCGACGGTGTCTTGTGCCATGGCGTCCTCGGTTACCTAGAAGAGCCTGAGCCGGTAGTTGAACAGCTGTGCCGCTGCGCGGTAGTTGGTGGCATCGTCTCGATCATGACGGGCAACGCACACGCGACGGCGGTCCAACCAGCTATGGAACGAAGGTGGCAAGACGCTCTGGCAGCGTTTGACCAGAGAACCGGGATCGGGGTGCTCGGCGTACGCGGCCGAGCCGACACGGTGGAGGAGGTCAGCGAGCTCATCGAGCGTTATGGCGTGGAGCCGGTGCGCTGGTACGGGGTGTGGCTGTTCGTCGACTGGCTCGAGTTCAGTGGAGCGGAGCTTGATCCGACCGACGCAGAACAGGTTATGGCGACGGCAGCCGTCGAGCTCGAAGCCAGCCGACGAGACCCCTACCGTCAACTCAGTCGCGTCTTTCATCTCTTGGGGCAGAAAGGTCCGAGCTAACGGTTCAATGGCTGGGACTATCCAACCGCATTCCAATACGCCCCTAAGTGCCTGGTAGGTAGGGGCGCAGCAACAGGAGCAAACGCGGGAGGCCGCCAGCGCCCGCCGAACAGCATGCGGAACCGCGCTCGGTAGCCGGTGTTGTGGGTGCCGCCGGCCGCACCCGCTCAGGCGTCGAGCGACGCGCCTGAACGACGACGATCGCCATCACGGCAGCAGTGCAGAACGGCACGTCAGGCGTGCTCATTGTCTCCGAGTGTGCACGGCGTCACGCGTGCCGATGCGCACCTGGTTCGGCTACCCGCCCGAGGACGTGTCCCCCGTCGAAGCGTCACGAAGCCGGTAGAGCTCGGGGAGCGCTTCGTGGTCCTTGGGGCGCCCGGCGTGCTCTTTCGAGGCGATGATGTCCTCCAGTCCGGCCACGCGGACCTGGACACCTGCAACGGTGAGCTCTTCGGCGGCACCTTCGAGGTCCTCGTACCGCTGCCGGTGGCCCTGGCGGTTGACCATGTCGACCAACACGTCGAGGTACCCGGCGTCGGTCGTCCATGTTGAGATCTGTGACCGGCTGAGAGTGAGGCCGTCTAGTTGGACCGGCAGGGCGGCCGCCTCGTCATCGCTGAGGCCCCCGACTCGCAGGTGGGCGTTCAGCTCTCGCATGGCGGCAGCCAGCCGGTCGAAATTCTCGGCGCTTCGGCGCACCAGGCAGTCGAAGTC
>CABECS010000154.1_pt1 | contig 8233 bp, 9 predicted proteins | sample 3132881 | NCBI WGS metagenome assembly CABECS01 (sample SAMEA5534328, study PRJEB31848) | metagenome | biome: tundra; feature: field; material: soil | place: USA | collected 2013-05 | depth 0.15 m
GCCTTGTTCCCTCGTGGGCGCCGGGGCCGGGTCAGACGGGCGGGGGAGGGTCCTCGGCTGCGCCCACGGGTCGCCTGGGCAGCATTCCGGTGAAGAAGAGGCCGACCACGGTGATCAGGGCGACCAGCCACAATGCGGTGCGCAGGCCGATCAGCCTTGCTGAAGCGTTCTCCGCGACGATCGCGTCCTGGGTCGAGGCCGGCAGTGTGGTGGTGGCCAGTTGCTTCTTCAGATCGGAATCGGAGATGAAGGGGATGCCGCTCTCCATCGTCACGGTGGCCTGGGCAGTGACCTCGGCGGGAACCGACGGGTTGTGGGTGACGCCCGTGATGAACGACGTGGTCAGGCTTCCGATGAGGACGGCGCCGACCAGGGCTGTCCCGAGGGAGGCCCCGAAATTGGTGAAGGTGTTCTGGAGGCCGCCCACTTCTGCGCTCATGCTGTCCGGCAGGGCGGAGACCGTCACCGCCCCGAGCTGTGACGCCAGTGCACCGATGCCGAGACCGACCAGCGCCATTGGGATCAGGACGATGCCGGCATTTGCACCCGGATCGAGACCGCCGACCAGCACCAGGGTGCCGGCCAACATCGCAAGCATCCCCAGGCGGACCACCAGACGCGGCGAGGCCCGTGGAGCCAACTTCGGGACAGCCAGTGCCGCCAGGAGCAGGGTCAGCGACAGCGGAAGGAGGCGGAGGCCGGTCTGCAGGGCACTGAGCTCGAGCACGACGGACAAGAAGAGCGGGATGGTGAAGAAGATCCCGGACTGGATCAGGAATTGGAAGAAGAAGGTGACGAGTCCACCGGTCATCTGCATGCTCTTGAACATGGAGAGGCGTACCATCGGGCTCCGGCCGGCCTCCTCGAGGTGCGCCTCCCACAACAGCAGGGCGCCGATGACCAGCAGTCCTCCGATGACAAGCCAGACCACCGGGGAGACACCGAGGAGGGAAGGCCCGTTCGGCTTGGGCCGTACCCATCCCCAGACGCCGGAGCGAAGGACCCCGTACACGGTCATCGAGAGCCCGACGATGGAGAGCAGGGCGCCCAGCGTGTCGAAGGAGGGGCTCGCCTCCGACGGGGTGTCCTTGACCCCCCGGACGGAGAGCAGGATGATCAGCACGATCACGACTTCGCCTGCGAACACCCAGCGCCACGAGGCGAAGGTGGTGACGGCGCCGCCGACCAGTGGCCCGGCAGCCACGGCGATGGCACCTGCCGCCGCGATCAGTCCGTAGGCGGACGACCGACGCTCCTTCGGGAAATTGCCGGCCACCAGTGCGACGATGGCCGGCATGATCAACGCGGCCCCGAGGCCCTCCAGGCCCGACCATCCGATGATCAGCACGGTCAGGTTGGGGGAGAGGGCCGTGACCAACGACCCGGATCCGTAGACCACCAGGCCGATGGCGAAGGCCCGACGCCGCCCGATGAGTGCGCCGATCTTCCCACCGGTGATCATGAAGGCGGCCATCACCAGGGTGTAGAGGGTGATCGCCGTCTGAATGCCGGTCACGGTGGTGCCGAGGTCGTTGGCCACCGACCGGATGGAGACGTTCATGACCGAGGTGTCGAGCGTCATGAGGAACTGCCCGGCCGCCAGGATCACCAGCACCCGCGTGCTCCCCGAGGCAGCGTCGACGGCGCCGGCCTGTGAGCCGGGGCGCCCGGCCCCGTCCGTCATCGGGTTCCCCGCGACCGTTGTCCGGGAGTCGCGACGCATCGTGGCCTCGTACGGCCGGCAGGTGTCGACGCGAAGTGGTGACCACCGGACATGTCGGCGACGATACCCTCGCGGGAAGGGCCGAGCGGAACCGTCACCGAGTTGGACGGCGACGGCCGCCGCGCCGAACAAGCCGGTCATCGAGCAGTCGGGGACGGGCAAAAAGACGTTCCCGCCGGAGGCGGCTCCATCCGACTGGACGGTGATCTGGACCTTCAGCTGCGTGGATCCGGTATCGGCCCGCTCGATTGTGCTCACATCCACCAAGGCCAGGGGATCGCCCGTGACCCTGACAGATCAGACCGGACTCGGTGGAGGAGGCCACAAGTCGATCACCACCTCGGGTGCGCACACCTATGTTGTGGCCACCACGTGCAACTGGAAGCTGATGGTCGGCTCCACCCCGCCGACCTTCGCCGCGACCACCGCCTCTTCCGTCCCCTCGGTGATGAACCCAACGTTCAACTGTTCACTCCGGCTCTGACGAAGAGCTCGATATCTGTGGCCGACCCGACGGCTCCACCGAGCTGATAGCCGGAGGGGTTGAGATAGAAGGGCTGTTCGTGGATCCACAGCTCGCCGGAGGCGTAGCGGACGGACACTGCGCCGAGGGGGAAGGACCCAAGCAGGACCCGGAAGCGTCGCCGCCAGAATTGGCGGCCGGCGACATGGATGGCCCGGTCGGTCAGCAGTAGCACTCGGCCCTGGTTTCGACCGACCAGATCCTTTGCCGTACCCACAAGGCTGTTGACCATGGTCAGGGGGTACGGGGTGGCCGCCAGCGCGGCCTGGAGCGTTTCGCCGGGTTGAAGGGCCGGCGCGAACCACTCGGTCACCTGCTGTAGGCCCTGCTCCCTCGGTGAACGGGATGTCCCGCCCTCGTTGGCAGCCATACGCCATGATACAGAGCAGTGCACACGCGACTTCTGCTCTCGGCGGGGACCCGAGCCCGTCGAGCGTTGACCGGTCTCGTGCTGGTGGCCTGGTTCCCGTTGGTGCTCTCGGCCTGCGGCGGCTCTGGGGCAGCGGAAGGACGGTGGTCAGGGCCGACCACCGTCGACGGTGGAGCCGCCCTGGTCGACGTTTCATGTCCCACGCCTTCGTCGTGCGTGGTCGTCGACGGGCGGGACAGCTCGATCCGATCCACGCAGGGCCGGTGGTCCCCTCCGGTGCCGATCACCGGTGCTGGACCTTCCGGCAACGCGGGGGTATCGGTCTCTTGTGGTGCGGCCGACTCGTGCGCGGCGGCACTCAGCGGTGGTGCCTTGCCCATCTTCGACGGTGCGGCATGGAGCGGGTCCGGCGTCGTGGACGGTGACGGAACGCCGACATCACTGTCATGTCCCACGTCCCGATTCTGCGTCGCCGTCGACAATGCCGGCGAGGTGTTGACCTACGACGGGAGCTGGTCGGCACCGAGGACCGTCGACAGTGGGGGAGACCTCGCCTCGGTTTCTTGCACCTCTCCCAGCTTCTGCCTGGCTGTGAGCGCGGACACTCCGGGAACCGCCTACCGATTTGATGGGCAACGATGGTCCACGGTGCCGGCTCCCAATCCCTCCACTCCCCACGGGGGTTCCGAGCCCGACGTCCTTTCGTGGATCTCGTGCGCCACCCCCACGTACTGCGCCGCCCTCGACGACTTCGGTGAGGTCTTCATCTGGAGCGGGCATGGATGGTCGAGTGCCATCACGTTTGACGATCTGCAGGACGGGTCCGACGGCATCTCGTGCCCTGTTCGCAACTTCTGCATGATCGTCGACGGTAACGGCGTCGCCGTGGGTCTGACGAATGGTTCGGTCGGACCTCGACGCCAACTGGACAGCGGTGCCGTGGGTCTGAGCTCGGTCAGCTGCGTCACTGCGGAACGGTGCATGGCCGTGGGCGGACAGGGACGCGTCTATACGTTCTCGAGCGGACCGATGACCTGATCGACGAGGGGCCGGTGCCCCCGCGTATGGGTCACCGGGCCAAGGACCGACCACGATTGTCGGGTACTGCCCTGTAGCGTCCACCAACGACTCGGATCGATTCGCCGGGAGGCAGCCGTGGCACGTGAGGAGAATGGACCCCGGCGGCACCTGGCCCGATGGATCATCGGAGTGGTCGTCGCGGTGGTCGTCCTGGCCGTCGCGGTCCCGTTCATCTACATTCACCTCATCGAGGGATCAGCTCCGGCCAAACTCAGCCTTCCGGGGTCCACGAACACGACTGGGGCGAACTCCGCTTCCGGCACTTCCGGAGCTTCGGCGACCGGCGCCAACACCGTCGACGGGACGTGGAACGTGGGTCCCGGATCGGTGGTCGGCTATCGGGTCGATGAGGTGCTCATCGACCAGCACACCACTGCGGTAGGTCGGTCCACCCAGGTCTCCGGCGCACTCACCGTTTCCGGCACCACCGTCACCCATGGCACCTTCACCGTGAGCATGGCGTCGGTCGTGAGTGACCAGAGCCAGCGCAATGCACAGTTCGACGGCAGGATCATGGACGTGACCCAGTACCCGACGGCCACCCTCCACCTCACCGCGCCAATCGCTCTCGATACGGTTCCACCGATCGGTACCGCGGCCCAGTACTCGGCCACCGGGGACCTCGCCATGCACGGCGTGACCAAGTCCGTGACCTTCCAGGTATCCACCGAGCGGACCAGCGGGGGCATCGATGTGCTTGCCGAGATACCGGTCCAGTTCTCGGCGTGGAACATTTCCAACCCGAGCATCGGGGGCTTCGTCACCACAGCCGACACCGGCACCCTCGAGGTCTTGCTCCATCTCACCCGAGGAGCCGGCAACGCCGCCGTATCCGGTGGCTCGGGGTCGGGATCGACCGGCCCCGGGGCTGGTGCGCCCTCCCCGGTCACCGTCCCCAGCACCACCGTGCCGACGCTCACCATCCCAGCCGGCGGCTGACACCCGACACGGCGGGTACTGCCTACTTCGGATGCAGCACGTCCTGGGCCTTGTCGATCACGTCTTCGACCTTCTCCTCGACTTTGCCGACCTTCTCCTTGGCATCGCCGGCACGACGATCGGCCGTACCCTCAGACTTGAGATCCTTGTTGCCGGTCAGGTCTCCGACGACCTCTTTGGCCTGGCCCTTCATCTGATCAGCCTTTCCGGTCATCGCGCTCCACCTTCTTCGTCGTTGCGTTCCGCGCCTGCTTCGGCTGTGAACACCGTTTCCATTGTGGTGGCTGCATCCAAGGCAGGCCAGAGGCCCAAGGCCTCATTCGCGGGAACTCACAGCATGATCATTGTTCGGCCCAGGAATCCTGGAGTCTCTGTGAAACCCGGACCGAACACGTTGGCCGTTTCGGGACTGCGGCCGTTACTCCCCGGCCGTACCCTGGCCCCATGGGTCACCAGGACCCTGCGCGAACACCTTGAGGGCCGAGCCGTGGGTCTGCTGGCGGGTGGTGAGCCGAGGGGCTTGGGTCCGGCGTCGGCACCCCCACCGATTGCCCCGAGCCCGTTCAGTGGATCGGGCACGGGCGCGATGGTGCCGGGCTCGGAGTGTGTCTGGGGGGTGCACACGCTTCGAGCCCGGCGCAATGGTATCGGCAGGCTTACGGATCACCTTGAGCCGGCAGAGTCGCTCCGATATCGCGCAGGATCGCGCCTGGCCCCACCAGGGCTCGGCGTGGGGGTCAGGTGCCGACCCCGTCGTCACCGGCTGAGGTTGGGTGAGGTCAAGTTGTCCCGAGACTGAGCCGATACACGGTGAGGTGCCCGGTTTGCAGAGCTACGAGGGGATTCTGCAAACCGGGCACCGCCATGTCGACCGTCCGGAAACACTGCCCCGGCATGGTGGAGAAGGCTTCCGCCTGGTGCGGCATCTGCGCACTCTCCCAGCCGGGAGTTTGGTGCCCCACCTATCCGGCATGAAGAGGGCACGGTCTCTCGGGTCTGGGGTGGTGGTGCTCTTCTCGCCGGGGGGTACGCGTAGCGTGAGGTAATGGCTCTGACGATCTACGGGATCATTTCGCTGACCTTCATGATGGCCATGTATGCGCTGGAACGGCACGGGTCAATCTTTGTCCTTGCCTTCGCAATCGGGTGTGGCATGTCCAGCACGTACGGTTTCCTTTCGGGTGCCTGGCCTTTCGGGGTCGTCGAAGCGATCTGGACGATCATCGCCGTCCACCGATACTGGGGCACCACAAACGAGAAGGCGACCTTGTAACCAGGCCACTGCGAGAGCTGCAGACCCGGCATGGGGGGCACGACCTTCTGCTCGAAAGAAGGACTATCGGAGGGCTTGCCACCCGGCCCAGCCAGCAAGCGCTACGAGTACCACAGCGGTGACGATGCGCACTGTCCCAATATTGATGACCCGCAGGAGGCTCTGACCACCGATCACGGCTAGAGCAGCCACGGCCCACAGCGCCAACACTGCGCCCACCCCGACCGACAGCGGCGAGTGGTAGTGGGCTGCCAGGTTCGCGGTCAAGATCTGCGTCAGGTCACCCCATTCGGCCAGGAAGATGACGATGAATGCCGTGGTCACGACCCGTCGACCCGACGCCGCCTCCCGCTCGACCAGGGACTCTTCGTCTCGAGTCTTGGCTGCTTCTCGCATGGCCAGTCCGGCACCCACGAGGAACATGAGGGCCACGATGCCGTCCAGCACCCGGTGCGGAAGCAGGTGAAAGAGGGCGACGCCGATGGTGGTAGCGATCACCACGTGGACAACGAAGGCTCCGGCGGCTCCCAGCCATACCGCAGCAGGATTGCCGCGAGTCGACATGACCAGCGAAGCGAACATGGTCTTGTCGGGCAGTTCCCCGACGAAGACGATCGGGGGGAGCGGCAGGTTGTCGGGCGGCCCCGGGTCAGCTGGTGCGGGTCCGTGGAGCGGCTGAAGGGGATCGAACCCTCGTCATCAGTTTGGAAAACTGAGGCTCTACCATTGAGCTACAGCCGCAGGTCGTGGAGGCCACGGGCGTGGCCTCCACCGCAGAGAAGATACAGGCTACCGGTGCCGCCCTGGTTCATCGGAACGACCGGAACAGCGTTCGGCAGGCCGCCGACCGCCGGCCTTACGGTCCGAGCCGGTGCCGCCGAGCCTTCAGGGGCCGGGCTCTGCGGCCTGCGGCGACCAGAGCGGTTGGTCGACGGTGAAGCCCACCGGCTCGCCCCACCGGTTCCGGTACGAGACCTCGTGCACCGGCCTGCGGGCGGCGATTCCCCACCGTCCCGTCGGGTAGCCGAAACTCACGCAGCAGGCCATCACCCAGTGCTCGTCCCGGGGCACGCCGAGGATCTCGAACACCTCGTCAGGATGGAAGAAGCCGAGCACCGCGGTCAGTGAGCTCCCCACACCGTGGGCCCGTGCCGCGAGCTGGGCGCTCCACACGGCCGGGAAGATGGACCCGCCGGAGGGGTCGGCCTGCACGAAGGCGAAGAGGAACAGCGGCACCTCTTCGAAGTGGTCCGCCAGCCACTGAGCCGAACGCTGGACCTTGGCCATCTGGATGTTCTCTTCGTCCTCGGGGTGCTCCGCGGCGGCCGCAAGACGGTCGGCGTAGATGGTCTGCCAGAGCTGGTCGATGGAGTGTCGGTAGAGCGGCCCGACCTTGGCGATGACGTCGCGGTCGTCGACCAGCAGGAACCGCCAGTTCTGGGTGTTGCCCCCCGATGGCGCCCGGATGGCGGCGTCCAGGATCTCGGCCTGGACGTCCAGCGGCACGGGGTCGGGCCGTACCCTCCGCATGGCCCTGGTCGTGTAGAGCGCTTCTTCGATGTCCATGGATAGGTCCCCCTGGGTTGAGTCGGCACGGGCAGCCGGCCCGACGGCGGACACCACCGTATCCCCGGCCGGGTCCGACCGGGCGGTTTGCGGGCTGCCGACATGCCGGTACACGGGGTGCGGCAGGTGGAGATGGTAAGACCAGTGCCATGCACCGTCGCGGAATCGCCGTCGTGCGTCCATCGACCGTCAAGACGCCCGCGACGCCCACCACACTGACGAGCGGCACGGTGATCGAACTGGTTGCCGGGCCGATCGCGGCCGGCGGTGGCTGTGTGGCCCGGGCCGACGACGGTCGGGTGGTGTTCGTCCGCCATACCCTTCCGGGCGAGCGGGTACTGGCCCAGGTGACAGCCGAGACCTCCTCTTTCCTCCGCGCCGACGCCGTCGACATCCTCGAACCGTCGGCTGACCGGGTCGAGCCGCCATGCCCGCATGCCGGACCCGGCCGGTGTGGGGGGTGTGACTGGCAGCACGTGTCGCTGCCCGCCCAGCGGGCACTCAAGTCGGCCTTGATCGCGGAGCAACTCCGCCGATTGGCCGGCGTGGACCGGCAGGTGGAGGTGGAAGAGGTCGAGGGCGCCCCGGACGGACTGGGGTGGAGGACGCGGGTGAACTTCGCCGTGGACCGTTCCGGGCGGACGGGCCTGCGCAAGCACCGCTCCCATGACGTCGAACCGGTCGAGCAGTGCCCGATCGCCTCGGATCGGGTGAACCAGGTCGGGGTGGGTTCGGTGCTCTGGCGGGGGGCTCGGAACG
>CABECS010000171.1_pt1 | contig 8079 bp, 8 predicted proteins | sample 3132881 | NCBI WGS metagenome assembly CABECS01 (sample SAMEA5534328, study PRJEB31848) | metagenome | biome: tundra; feature: field; material: soil | place: USA | collected 2013-05 | depth 0.15 m
GAGGCACTTGCCAAGGGTGGCATCACCGGACCGCCCTCGAGCGTCACGTGGATTGAGCTGGTGTCTCACCAGTACCTCGGGGACTGAGTTGCCCGGCATCGACAACCCCGTCCTGGCCCTCACTGGGTAGACGTACTTGTCGGCATGGTCCGGGAGCCCACGGTCGGCCGGAGTGGGTGCCACTGAGCGCCGCCGGCTCGGTGGGCATGCCGGGGCTCTCGGGCTATTCGGCTGCGCCAGGTTCGGGCAAGCCCATTGGATTCGGGAACGGGATCTCCCCCGACGTGACGATCCTGCGCCCGATTGCGCTCAACAGTCGGATCATCTCTTCGACCTCGTCGCCGGCGAGTAGACGATAGGGCTGTGTGGCCAGTTCGTCAGTCCGCTGTTCGATGTCCCTGCGAAGCTGGCGTCCAGCGGCGGTTGGCCCCCCCTCTGACCTGACCAGGCCACGACGGCACAGCCGGCTCGTCGCTCTCCCCCAGTCGTGCTCTGACCAGCCACGGTTGTCCCGCAGGACCTCAGGTGGATCACCTTCCGTAGCAGCGAACAGAACGTGGGCCTCGCAGCCATCCAGGTCTGCCTCAGTCAGGATTGCCACATGGCCATCGCCACGGTGTTCTCGCAGGGTTGTTGCCGCCTGCCAGAGACCTCGGAGGTCGTCACTCACCACTACATCTCGGTTGGCGGCGAAGAGGGCCCGACCTGCCCCATTCCCGTGCTCGATCGCCTCCCTCAGGAGTGGCAGAAGACGGGGGACCACTTCGTCAGCCTCGGGGGCGAGTCTGCGCAGTGCGGCAGCGGCCGCTTCCGTCCGAACCGACAAGACCGAATCGGGGCTTGCAAGCGTCCATGCGTCCGGCAGGGACCGTCGCACCATGGCCGGATGGAAGTTATAGAACGTCGCCTCGACGACCCCTGGAGAAACGACCCCCATCGGTGCTGCCCGGCCGGCGAAATAGCCCATCCAGAAGCCTCGCAAACCAAGGTCCTGCAGGGCGTTTCGGCACTCCTGGGAGAAATAGGCCACAGCATTGACGGCTTCCAGCTGGTGCCAGGCCACCCTGGTCTCCGCGGGTTCCACACGGCCATCATTCCAGTTAGGACGGCCGTGATCGGAGTAGCCATGCTGATACCTCCGAAGATCTGGTGAGAACGCCCCAGATCTCCCCAGGAGCGTGGCGGTTCAAGAGGAGACGGAGCGGGCTCAGTAGCCCCTCGAGTCAGAATCCACTTCTCTCGGTGAAGATCGTCCAGGCCGCATCTACTGCGGCATTGGGATCGGCCTCGTTGTCACCTGCACGTCGAAGGTCGTCGGCAGCCAGTGACGCAGCCTCCGGATTCGGTTCCGGCTGTTCCAAATATGGAGTGTTCGGAGGTGGGTCCTTGGAAGTGACCCCGTCATCCCGAACGGGCGCCGTCGGCTCATGCTTCTCGGAATCAAGTGGTGCCCCCGTTGACCATGGAGTCGTCAGTGGTTCTTGGACTTGGGACTGGAAACCCGGGCAACGGCACCGATCGCCGGTGCCACGGTCAGCCACAACCCGATGGTCACCACCATCGACGACACGTACCCAAACGGGAGAATACCGACGTCCTTGTAGACGATCCCTGCGAAGATCATCAGCACCCACGCACTCACGAAGAACATCGGCCCAGCCGCCACCACTTTGACGAAGTCGCTCAATGGACACACCTCCTCTCCGTCATCGTAGGGACGCCAGACCACCGCTCAGTAGGGCCAAACGTCATGAACACGGCCAAGTGCAGCTCATCGAGTGGAGGCAAGCGCCCCAGGGCAATCGGGGCAAGTCTTCAACTTCAGAAGGCGGTTCCCGAATGTCGGGTCGGCGTGGCACCTCGGAACCTCGCGGACGCGTCGAACGGCCCCAGCCTCTACCGCGAGCCACGCACATGGTCGTAGAAGTCGCCAAGCGTCTTGGCATAGCCGGAGGGGTTCTGTAACCAGTGGACGTGACCGGAATTCTCGAGCGTCACCTGATGGGCCATGGGGAACCGGTTTCTGACGACATCGGTGCCGTCTCCGAAGATGTCGAAGGCACCGTAGAGGACGAGCACCGGCCCCTGGTAGCTCGACGCGCCCTCGAGCACTTGCGGGCGCTCCTTGGAGAGGGCCCTGTCCGTCTTCATCATCGCGACGGGGGAACTGCCGGCGAGCCACTTCGGATCGGGATCGGGTGCGGATTCGGGGTCCAAGAAGTAGTTGTGCCAGGTCTCAGTCATCACGTGACGCATCGACCACGCGCCGATCGAACCAGGGACGACCAGGCCGGAGCCGTAGGCGTAGAAGCGGACCATGCCCGCGAATCCCGCCCGGGCATGTTCCACACGGAAGGACTCCCGCTTGGTTCGCCTCCAGTCGCTGCCCACACCGAGCGACGAGCTGGAGAGGGCCAGGCTCGTGACCCGCTGAGGGTAGGCCGAGGTGTATGCCTGAGCGAGGAGCCCACCCCAGGAGTGCCCGAGCAGGTGCCATGAATCGACGCCCATGAGCGTCCGGATGCATTCGACATCTTCGAGGTAGGCAGCCAACTCGTAGCGCCCGTCGAGGCACGTCGACTCGCCGACTCCGCGCTGGTCGAAACTGATGCACCGGAACTCGGGAAGCATCGGAGCAGTTGACGATTGCATGTAGTCCGGCACGCCCGGGCCTCCGTGCACCAAAAGGAGCGGTTCGCCATCGCCACGGTTCTGCTGGACCGAAAGGACCGCACCGGGCGATTCCACCGAGAAGTGACCCATGAGACCATTGTCGGAGAGGCGCCTTCATCACGACAAGAGCCATCTGACCCTTCCTTTCACGGACATGGGTCCCAGTTCGACGGATTGCGGCACCTCTGTCGGACAGGTGCCCCACTGTGCCGGGAGTCCGACGGCTCCAGGTGGGACCGAACGCGGGGTCAGTGGGGCGTTCGGCGGCCTTCGGGGCGAGCACCGGGTCCGCCGAGGACTACGGCTTCCCCACCGTGACGTTGCCGACTTGATCGACGGCGACACAGAAGGAAGCAGTGGGGCACGAAACGGAGGTGAGCCGTCGGCCGGCATCGATATCGGTCCGGGTCCAAGAGCCGTTGTACCACTGGTCCACCCCTCCGGAGTCATCGACGGCCGTACAGGAGGAAGTGGTCGGGCAGGAAACACCGGTTGGGGAGATGCCGACTGTGGCGCCCGAAGCCTCACCAGGCTCCATTCGAGACGGAGCGGACCAGGATTGGCCGTTCCACTGGAGAGCCTCGCCCGACTGATCGACCGTCGTGCAGAAGGCGGCCGTCGGGCAGGAGACCCCGGCGAACGAGGAGGCGGCGCCGTACGGAGTGGGCTGGGTCCATTGCTGACCGTTCCACTGCGAGATCCCACCGGATACGGAGATGCAGAACGTGGAGGAGACGCAGGCGATTGACGATACGGAACCCCAGTCTCCGCTGGTTCCCTGCCATGACTGACCGTTGAACGCGAAGGCGTTTCCTTCGGCGTCCACTGTTGCGCAGTAGCCGGAGGGCGCACACCCCACTGCCTCGAGGCCAACGGCTCCACGAAGTGTGGTGGGGGTGGACCAGTCCTGACCGTTCCAACTGACCACCTGGTTCCCGGCGGTGGCTACCGCCATGCAGATGATCGGGTTGGCGCAGGAGACCGAGACGGCACCCGAGCCGATCGGCTGGCCGGCGGTTGGGTCGGGGCCCGTCCAGCTGGTGCCGTCGAAGTGGTACGCCCTACCGATGTCGTCGAGGGCAATGCAGGAAGTGGGGCCACCACAGGACACCGCCGCCAATCCGGTGCCCTGAGCGAGGACGTGGGGGCTGGCGAAGGGCAACGGCCCAGTTCCGTCGACAGTCGACGAGGGGGGGGACTTGGCAGTGGATGTTGTCGGCGGGGCGGTCGATTTCGTGGCTGAGCCCGCCCCACAACCGGCCAGAGTCAGCGCGACGCCTATCAGTAGTGGGATCCAGGATGCCGGGCGCACTTCACATCACCTTGCCGGCCGGATGTTCGGACGTTGTGTACGACGCCACTGTCAGCGTCATCCGAAACGGGGTTCGTTCAACGGAACGGACACACTGGCGAACGCTTGTGACCGGCGCCTTCGGTTCTGTGAAGTCCGGGGGACCTGCAACACGTAGATGTCCCCGATCTCTGATCGCCGGTGCCGCCCAGCAGGCAGTGCTGCCTACAGGGCCAGCTCGGCGATGGTCTGGAGAGTGTTGGTATCACCGGCCACCAGCAAGGTGGTGGCGATGGACTCGCGCCAGCCCTCGAGATCGTCGCGGATCTTCTCCTTCGGGCCGATCAGCGCGGTGTCCTCGATGAGCGCCGTGGGGACCGCCGCCGCGGCCTCGTCCTTGCGACCGTCGAGGTAGAGCTCCTGGATCTTGGTGGCCTCGGCCTCGTACCCCATGCGGGCGAACACGTCGAAGTGGAAGTTCATCGACTTGGCTCCCATGCCCCCGATGTAGAGGGCGAGGTAGGGGCGGAAGCTGTCGGCCGCTTTCTCGACGTCGTCGTCGATCAGGGTCGGGGCGAAGGCGATGACCTCGAAATCGTCGGCCGTGTGTCGCGCTCCCGGACGGGCGAACCCTTCGGCCAGTGCCGGCTCGAAGGCCTTGACCGCGTTGGGCGAGAAGAAGATGGGGAACCAGCCGTCGGCGATCTCTGCGGCCAGCGCAACGTTCTTCGGTCCCTCGGCCCCCAAGATGATCGGGATCTCCTTGCGCAGGGGATGCACGATGGGCTTCAACGGCTTGCCCAGTCCGGTCCCACCCGGGTAGGGGAGCGGGTAATGGGGCCCGTCATTGGTGACCGGCGTCTCGCGGGCGATGACCTTGCGCACGATCTCCAGGTACTCCCTGGTGCGGGCCAGGGGCTTCTCGAAGGACTGCCCGTACCAGCCCTCCACCACCTGGGGTCCGGACACGCCGAGCCCGAGGACGAAACGCCCGCCGGACAGGTGGTCCATGGTGATCGCAGCCATGCCCATGGCGGTCGGGGTGCGTGCCGACAGCTGGCACAGCGCCGTGCCCAGGCGGACTCGCTCCGTACGCGAGCCCCACCAGGCCAGGGGGGTGAGGGCGTCCGATCCGTAGGCCTCCGCCGTCCAGATCGAGTCGAAGCCCAGCCGTTCGGCTTCCGCCACCAGCTCCGGGGCGTTGGCCGGCGGGCCCGAACCCCAGTAGCCCAGCTGCATTCCGACCTTCATGTCCTTCATGGGTTCCCTCCCTGGTGCGTGATCTCCCGACCCTAGCGTCGGGCAGTTTCCCGGCCCAACTACCGGCTCGGCCACGGGCCCGACTACCGGCTCGGCCACTGGCCAGTCAGCCGAATGCCTCGATGATGTGCTCGGCGAACCCCTCGCACGCCGCCAGCCGCGCCACGTGGATCGACTCGGGCGTATCGCCCTCCTTGGCCCGCACCGCCATCCAGGGAGCGCACAGGAGGTCGGTGACCCCCGCGTCCTCGAGTCGGTGGTACAGATCGAGGTCGGGCATGGCCCGGACGGCGATGTAGATGGAGAAGGGATCGTTCTCCCTGCCCTCCCGCTTGAGGGCGTCCTTGATCCGGTCCACCTGGGCGAAGGCCTCGTCGGGAGATGCAGCCCCGGTATTGATCCACCCGTCGCACAAGGTGGAAGCCCGCTTCAGCGCTGGCTCCGAGTCCCCTCCGCAGAGGATGGGCACCGGCTGGGTCGGCGCCGGGTTCATCTGGCACGGAGGCACGTCGTAGTGGGTGCCGTGGTACTCGACCCAGCCGCCTTGCCAGAGGGCCCGGAGTGCCGGGATCATGTCGTTCAGCCGTTTCCCCCGGGTACGGAAGTCCTGGCCGGTCTGCTCGAACTCCTCCTCGCACCAGCCCACACCCACACCCAGCCTGACCCGGTTGTGGGAGAGGACGGCCGTGGTCCCCACCGACTTGGCCACCGTGATCAGGTCCCGCACCGGAGCGATGTAGATCCCGGTGGTGAAGGTGAGGTTGGTGGTGACCCCGGACAGCGCGGAGATCACGCACATCGGGTCGGGCCACGCGGTCTCCTTCTCCCAGAACGGCGCTCCGTCCGGCGCCTTGGAGTAGGTGTAGCGCGACGCCAGGTCGCGGGGGTTGAACAGGTGGTCCGACAGGTAGACGCCCGAGTACCCCATGTCGTCGCACGCAGCCGAAAGCCTGAGGATCTCGTCGGCAGGCAGGAAGGTGACCGCTTGGTGGAAGCGCATGGAGGGCGCCCGCTTTCTGAAGTGGTGGTGCCTGCTACCGGACGACCGGAGCCGACGGGGCGAAGGCCACGGGGATGTGCTTCACCCCGTTGATGAAGTTGGAGCGGAGTCGCTGCACCTCACCGTCCAGCCGTATGTCGGGTATGCGGTCGAGCAGGCGGTCGAACATCACCCGGATCTCCATCCGGGCCAGGTTCGCCCCGAGGCAGAAGTGCGGCCCCCCGCCCCCGAAGGCCATGTGGTTGTTGGGCATGCGCCCGATGTCGAAGGCGTCGGGGTCGGTGAAGACCGACTCGTCGCGGTTGGCCGAGATGTGCCAGAAGACGACCTTGTCGCCCTCTGCGACCTTCTGGTCGCCGATGACCACGTCGGCAGCCGCCTGCCGGCGGAAGTGCATGACCGGCGATACGTAGCGCAGCATCTCCTCGATGGCCGATGGCAGGAGCGACCGGTCGGCGCGGAGCCGCTCCCACTGGTCGGGATTGGCGAAGAACGCGACCATCGCGCCGGAGATCAGGTTACGGGTGGTCTCGTTGCCGGCCACCGCCAACAGGAGGAAGAAGAGGTCGAGCTCCAGCTGGGACAGTTGGTCACCGTCGATCTCCGCCTGGGTGAGCACGCTGAACAGGTCCTCGTGGGGATCGATCCGCTTCTTGGCGCACAGCTCGTCGGCATAGGCGAACAGCTCCATGGAGGCCTGGGTGCTCGACTCGGGCGAGATCTGGTATTCGGGGTCGTCGGAGCCGACCATCCGGTTCGACCAGTCGAAGACCAGGTGTCGATCCTCTTGGGAGACGCCCATCAGCTCGGCGATGACCTGCAGCGGCAGTTCGGCCGCGATCTGCTCGACGAAGTCGGCGGAACCCTGCTCGCATACGCTGTCCAGGATCGAATCGGTGGAGGCGATCACCTTTGCCTCGAGGTCCCTGATCATCCGCGGGGTGAACCCCTTGTTCACCAGGCGCCGGTAGCGGGTGTGCATGGGCGGGTCCATGTTGAGCATCATCATGCGCTGCTGGCCGAGTATGTCGTCGTCGAAGTCGTGGAAGAGGGTGGCCGCGCGATAGGACGAGAAGTGCTCGTGGTCGCGATTGACGGCCACGCAGTCGTCAAAGCGGGTGACCGACCAGAATCCCTCGGCGTAGCCCTCGGGGTCCGGGTGCCACTGCACCGGTGCTTCGCGACGTAGGAAGGCAAACCAGTCGTGCGGCACCGAGGCCACGAAGTTGCCCGGATCGCACAGGTTGATGTCGTCGAGTTCCATGATTTCCCCCAGCTCGAAACGGTTCGACATCGCCGGACGGCCACAGCGGCCACTCCTCGGCGGCAATGACGTTTCTAGAACGTGTATCAGTTATCATAGGGCAGCCGCACCGGGCCTCCAACGGAATTGGACTCGGTGGCGTTCCGAAAGAAGGCTTGGCCGTGTCGGGGCAGGGGGGTCCACCAGGGCGATGGCAGCCCACCGACCCCGGTGCCCGGTCGCTCGCCCGGTCGTCGTGCCGGTGCCGGCCGCCGCGGCCGGACGGGGACCAGAAGGCTAAAGAGTGGAGGGATCACACGTCATGCACCTCGAGGAGACTCCCGAGCAACTGGCACTCCGGGCCGAGTTGAGGGGCTACTTCGCCCAGCTGCTGGGCGAGGACGTCCGCCGGTTGCTCGACACCGAGAGCGAGGGTGGCGAGACGTTCCGCCGGATCGTCCGCCAGATGGGCGCGGACGGATGGCTCGGCATCGGTTGGCCGAAGGAGTACGGCGGCCAGGGGCGACCGGCCACCGATCAGTTCATCTTCTTCAACGAGGTCCAGCGGGCGCGGGCGCCGTTCCCCTTCGTGACTCTCAACACCGTGGGACC
>CABECS010000183.1_pt1 | contig 7987 bp, 8 predicted proteins | sample 3132881 | NCBI WGS metagenome assembly CABECS01 (sample SAMEA5534328, study PRJEB31848) | metagenome | biome: tundra; feature: field; material: soil | place: USA | collected 2013-05 | depth 0.15 m
GCGGAGAACGTCAGGTCGTAGCCGGGACGGCGTTCCTGGCTGAGGCGGGCTCCGAGGTCATCTCCAACCGCCGACTTGCCGGCGAGCAGGTTCCGGAGCGTATCGGAGTCGACCTGGCCGGAGAGTCCGAGTGATTGCGCGACGGAACCGATCCACTGCCCCGGCGCTTCGCCCCGACCGAGGTAGTAGTCGTCGACGTTGTTGGCGACCTTGTCGAGGTAGTACTCAGCACCACCAGAGATGCCGAGTCGTCCTATCGACAGCATCGGCACGTCCGGATTGGGGCATCTGGCGGTCGCTCCATGGCCACATCGTCCGGATATGCGTCACCCTGAACGTCACCCTCATCAAAAAGGGTGCGCTACCAGGAAAGACGTCCTCCGGCACGTTCGGCTTTGCGCCCGAAGGGCGGTCGGACTCGACCGAGTGCACAGGTGTGGATGATTCCGTACCGCTCCGGCGCAGCCGACCTACGTGGGCCTGGACGGCGGTCATGGCGGGCTCAATGCCCGGCGTGACCGCCTCGATCGCCGACGGCACCGACGACACCTGCCCGGGTTGCCGAGGGAGAACCGGGGGAGGCTGGGCCCCGGGCGGACACGGACCCGTCCGGGGCACAACGATGCCCCGGCTCGAGGCCGGGGCATCGTTGGCGACAGGCTGGTGACAGTCAGGCAGCACCAGGCGATCCGGCACCCTCCTCTCCGAAGACGAGCCGCTCGACGTCGGAGACGCCGTAGCCGACGGACTCCAGGTACGAGAAGTACCGGGCCAGGCGTCCACTCGGCGTGCGCCACGAGGAGCGCCCGGTGGTGGCTTCGATGCCGGCCACCACCTGCGCCAGAAGGAGCATGGGCAGTCGGGCGTCCGGGGTGGCCTGGTCCAACAGCGCCGTGGCTGCCGGTCGTGCCCACCAGTCCCCCTCTCGGGGTTCCTTGTGACCGAGGACCCGGTCCAGGTCCCGGTCGTCACCGGAGGTGGCCACCGCCGGGTCGGATAGCAGTGTCTCGGTCACGAACCGGAGGGTGCCCTTGGGGGTGGTGCGCCGGTGAAGCAGTTCGGTGACGAACGCCAGCCGGACTTCCTCTGCCGCGTCCCAGGCCTTGTTGTTAGCGACCACCAGGCGGCGCTCGGCCTTCTGCTCCTCGGTCCAGCCACCGGGATCGTGACCGACCGGTGATTGACCCGCACTCGGCTGACCTGGGGCTTCGCCGTCACCCTCATCGAGGGTGACGTGGCCATTCCCGATTGGGTCAAGGCAGAGGTAGGCGGCCTCGTAGCCGTCGTCCTCGGTGGACACTATGACCGCTGCCGCATGACCGGGGCACGTGCGGTGCTTGGCCACCGTGAGTGCCTTGCCCTTGACCGGCGGAAGGTCGTCCAGCCAGCGGGCGCCTTCGGGCAGCCAGTAGCCCGACTCGAGCTCCACTACGGGACAGCCGGACCCGGTGAGCTCGGCCACCACCGCCTCATACCGCTGGCGGTCGTCCCGCTCCCGGCGCAGCCGGGCCACCACGTGGGGCCACTGCTCGGGCTGCTTGACCGCTGCCGCGGTGAGCAGTTTGACCGCCTCGGGGTCGTCCCCGAACTCGGCCACCACGGCAGCCTGGTCCAGGGTCAGGTCGTAGCGTCCGGCGACCTCGGTGGCGACCTCGCTGCGGGCCACGACGAGTGCCTGGCGCACCTTTGGGGCCTTGATGCCGGTCATGGCGGTGATGTCCTTCTGGGTCACACCGTCGAACCCGGCCAACTGCTGGATGGCCACGGCCTCCTCCACCGGGGTGAGGTCGTCCCGCCCGATGTTCTCCACCAGCATCCCAGCCACCTGGTGGACCGGCGACAGGTCGTTGCGCACGTAGACGGGGATGGTGGCCAGCCCGGCCGCAATCGCCGAGTACTTCCGGCGCTCCCCGGCGATCAGCACCAGCTCCCCGGTGTCCGTGGTGCGCACCAGCGGCGGGGTGAGGATGCCGAGGACGGCGATGGAGGGGGCGAGTCCCTCCCGGTCCCGCTCCGGTCGGCGGGCGTTGTCGGGATTGTCCAGCAGCGTCCGTGGGTCCACCTGGCGAAGTTGCCAGCCTTCGGGGTCCAGCCCCGCCTCGGCAGCCGCATCCGAGGCGGCGTCGTTGTCGTGCATTGCGGTTGTCATGGTGTGTCTCTCCTTGGTCCTCTGCTCATTGATGCAGTCCGGGGCCTCGTGCTCCGGGTCGGCCCACCGGGAGGAGTCACTCCCGGTGAGCCTGCTCGGACCGCGTGACCAGCGGGCGGGACCGGATCACCGGCCCCGCCCGTTCGATCAGCCAGGCGGTCAGACCGACGTGGACTCGACGCTCTGGTCGTCGTCGTCGGCGGCGTGACGCGGGGCCCCGTGGACCTCGGTCGTGGCGAACCGGAGGCTGGCCCCGATGTCGTCGGCCACGATCTCGACCTTGGACCGGCGCTCACCTGCGTCGGTCTCCCAGCTCCGCTGCTCCAGGCGACCGGAGATGAGCACCCGGCTGCCCTTGGTCAGGCTGAGGGCGACGTTCTCGGCCAGGTCCCTCCAGCAGACGACGTCGAGGAACGAGACCGACTCCTCCCACTCCTTGGTCTCCTTGTCCTGCCACCGACGGTTGACGGCGACGGACAGGGACGTGGTGGCCTGGCCCTCCCGGTTGTAGCGGATCTCCGGATCACGGGTCAGGTTGCCTGCCACGGTGACTGCGGTGATGGTTGCCATGGTGTTTCTCCCTTTCGGTTGATGCCGGGTGGGGCGCTTTTCGCCCCGCTTGGCCCGACATCAATCGGTGAACGCCGATTTCCCACGCCGGCACCGGCGGTCAAGGGAGCGAGCACAGCGAGAGTGAGAAGCGAAGGCCGGATGGTGAGGCGAGGGACGAGCCGTGCCCTGTGGGCCACCATCCGAGCCGGCGCCTCGGAGCGTCGACCTTGACGGCCAAGGGGCCGGTGTGAGACCAGCAGCCGCTGACCAGGAAGAGGTGACGTTGAGGGTGACGTTCCTCAGTCCGAGGATGACGTTCGTCTCCCGCACACCGAGCGCCGCACAGCGGCGGTGTGCCGCTCCCGAGTGACTCGGTGCGGCTCGGTTCAGCCGGACTCAGTTCTGCTGAGTCCACTGCCGTGGATTCGGGTGCGGCGCCTACCCCGACAGTCACAATGTGGAGCCGACACGGAAGGCGCGGGCAACTGAGAGGTCGGTCCTCCCGTCAATCGCCCGGTCGGACCACCGGCCAGGGCCCCGCCCGGCCCCGACCGGTCATGCCGGCCCGGGGTAGGCGTCCCGATCGGAGAAGGGACCGAAGGCGTCGTACTCACCGACCTGGCGGATGAGCTCGGCGTCCCAGTCGATCCCGTCCACGTCGGTGGTGTTGCACGGCTCGTCGAATGGGCAGTCAGTGGGAGTGAGTGAATCGGCCATGTCGGCCTCCTTTTCGTTGAGCGGCGGTTGCCGCTGGGCACCGAACAGGAGGTCGCCGGGGACCCCGCCGGGGTCACGGGGCGCCCGACGGGCGAACGAGGACACGAAGGCCGGATGGTGAGGCGAGGGACGAGCCGGCCCAACGGGTCACCTTCCGTGCCGGCGTCCCGCAGTGACCCTTGACACCGGAAGGGGTGGCGACAGACTGAGAGCCCCCAGCAGACCCCTAAAGCGCGCCAGAGCACCGTCCGGACGACTCAACGTCGCCCGGACGGTGGGGCTTTGCGGCGAAGTCGGTGGGCCCGGTCATGCCGGGACCACCTCCTCTCCCGACTCGGTGGACTCGAGAATCGTCCGGGCGCAGGCCAGCACCTTGGTGGCGGTAGCGGTGACGGCGGCGACGTCGCCCCCGCTCCATGCGGTCAGGTAGCCGGTGGAGTAGCTCGAGGTGTCAAGCCCCCAGGCAGCGGAGACGACGTAGGCCACGGACTCGGCCTCCACTTCGACGGTGCCCCGGTGCTCGTAGAGGCGGTGCTCGTGCAACAGGACGTGGGCGAGCTCGTGAGCGAGCGTTTTGCACGCTCCAGCAGGATCGGCCGTGCTCTTGACCGTGACCGAACGGTCCCCGTAGTGGGTGCGCCCCCAGGCAGAACCTAGCGACTCGTCGTGGTCCGGTCCGAACCGGACAGTGAAGCCGGCCCTTTCGACCCGCTGGACCAGTGTGTCCCACATGCCGTCCGGAGCAACGCCGACCGGGTGTACGACGTTCAGCCCATCGTCGGGGAGATCCACGTATCCGACCCGGAATCCGGCCACCCGGGAGTGGGTGCTCGTCTCGCCGCTGTCCGCGTCCTCGACAGTGGTCCGTCGAACGCAGGGGCAGAGGATGGCAATACCCTTCGCCCCCTTCTTCACGCTCCGACCCAGGGACTTCCACGTGTGGAACCCGGCCACCCGGGTGGCGTCCGGCCGCTGCATCATGATGAGGAAGGTGTTGTTGGCGCTGTAGCGGGTGAACTTGGCCGCCACCCCCAGGTAGGCGAGCCACTGGTCCGAGGTGGTGAGCGCCTCGACACCGGAAATCAGTTGATCGTGCGCCATCTCCGGCGTGAGCTTGGGTGAACGTCGAGCAGTTGCAGTAGCCATGTCGGCCTCCTTCGGTTGAGCGGCGGTTGCCGCTGGGTACCGAACAGGAGGTCGCCGGGGACCCCGCTGGGGTCATGGTCGAGCGCAGCGAGAGTGAGATGCGAAGGCCGGATGGTGAGGCGACGAACAAGCCGACCCGGAGGGTCACCATCCGTGCCGGCGCCTCGCAACGTGCCATTGAGGCCGGAAGGGGTGGCGACACGATGAGAAACCCCAGCAGACCCCCGAATGCGCCAGAGCGTCGGGCGGGCGACTCGATGTCGTCCGGACGACGGCGTCGTTCAGACTGGCAATAGCTCAAGACCAGAATGGACGAAGCGACGCGTCACTGAGCCAACAGCGGACTCAATCGGACGAGCTGGAAGCCCGGTGCTCAGCTCAAGCAGCTGAGGGTTCAGTTCACGTCCAGATGAACTTTGCGCGTCACGGCATGAGAGCAGCCCTCAGAGTCACGGTGCTTCACGCAGAGTGAGGTAGCGGGCCAGCTTACGGACCATTGATCCGTCACGTCGGCAGATGCCATGGTTAGGTCAACGACCCGAGGAGCCTCGCACGGCGAGGTCATCTGCTCCGAGGGGTAAACCGCATAGCGTTCGATCTGTGAGCCCCAGGGACAGTGAGCTTCAGTTGTGGGCAGGAGATGAGAACCCTGAGTTCATTGTTCTTGTTGACACCGCCATCGTCGCCTCAGAATCTCTCCTCATTGGTCCCGATGCGATCAGGGCAAGTGCCGATCAACTTCACGCAGTTGGCTCAGCCCAACTCCGACGGCTGCAGACCCATCCCTGTCCCGATGCCGAACTGGCTGAGCACCTTCAAGGTCTCATCGAAAGGTATGGCTTCATTGGTCGTTCGTTCGAAGCACCGGCAGAAAAGTAAGGGGAGGGCTACCTCCCAGCTGTGGCTCACCAACTACGCGTCCTGATCGCCGACCTCGCGGTCTTCCTGGCGGATCTTGGACATGCCATCGAGGGTCGCTGAAGCACCTCACCTGGTTGCAGTGCGGCCCGAGTGGGTACATTGGCAGGGTGCCCGCCCATCCCACCGAGCGAGAAGTGAAGTTGGGGGCCGATCGCCAGTTCTCTGTTCCTGACCTGCGAGATCTCGTCAAACGGACCGTGAGGCTGCCCGAACAACGACTCCTGGCGACCTACTTCGACACCCCCGACTTCCGGCTGTGGTCCCGAGAGATAACGCTCCGTCATCGGATCGGGGACGACGAAGGCATCGGAACATGGACGCTGAAGCTGCCTCAATCCAACTCTGGTCCGACACTTGACCGAACGGAACTGGAATGGGTCGGATCTCCTGACTTCGTTCCTGACAGAGTGAACGAGATCCTTCATGGCGTTGTGCGGAGAGCCGCGCTCCAGAAGATCACATCACTGGAGACGAGCCGCCGTCGGCTGATGCTTCAAGGTGGCAGGCAGATCCTGCTGGCTGAACTTGACGATGACCTGGTTACGATCCATGGGGGCCCTCACGATGGCCGTCGCTTTCGGCAGATTGAGGTGGAACTGAACGAGGCCGACAGCTCCCTCTTGAATAGGTGCATCGATCGACTCTGCGAGGCGGGTGCCTGGATAGATAGCCGAGGTCCGAAGCTCGCCCGTGCCCTTGATGACGATGCTGTCAATGGAGCCAACAGTCGTTCGTTGGGACCGAAGTCGACGATGGCAGACGTTGTGCGTGCGAGTCTCCAGACTGCGTTCGATCGCATTTTGGATCATGAGTACCTACTGAGGCTCAATGAAGAAGACCCGCCTCCTGAAGCCATCCACCAGACACGGGTGGCAGCCCGTCGGCTTCGCTCTGATCTGCAGACCTTCAAAGCGATTCTGGATCCTCTGTGGGTCGGTCACACGCGGAGTGACTTGAAGTGGCTTGGAGGCGAGCTGGGCCTTGTGCGGGACGCCGACGTCCTTGGACAACACCTGGATCTCAACGGATCGCCCCAGATTGGAGACGACAAGGGTGTGACCGGCCTACGAGAACAGCTTCAAGACCAGCGAAGCACTGCAGCCGACCGGGTGACTGATGTCTTGCAGAGCGAGCGTTACTTGCTCCTCCTCGACAAGCTGCATGCGGCCGTCGAGCGGCCACCTTTCCTGAATGTTGGGAGTGGTCGTGGGAGAGGTATCGGGCCGGACCAGAGGGCTTCCAAGGCGCTTCCCAAGGTGGTGAAGCGACCCTGGAAGAAGCTGTACAAGGAGGTTCGGGCAGCAGACCGCGAACCGACTGATCGGCAGCTCCATCAGATTCGAATAGGAGCCAAGCGGTTCCGGTATGCAGCCGAGGCAGCCGAGGCGGTTGTGGGCAAACGAGCGAGACGAGTCGCTACATCTGCTGAAGGACTCCAAACGCAACTCGGCGAACACCACGATGCCGTCATCGCCGAGGCATGGCTGCGCAAGCGCGCCAAGGGAGCCTCATCGAAGGTTGCGTTCTCGGCGGGGATCCTGGCCGCTGAACAGATTCGCCGACAACAACTCTTCCGGGAGGACTGGCAAGCCGGATGGGAGAAGGTTGACCGGCGCGCCCGAGAGTGGCTCGGATAGATCGGGCGTGACCATGCTCCCGTACCTGGGCTGCCAGGCATCGAAGGAACCGCGTAGGCGCAGCCATAACGGGTTGGTGCTGACCGGCCCCTAGCGAGGTACGGCGCCGCGGGATTTGCCATATCCGGACCACATGTTCGAGCTGTCGACCGCTGACCCTTTTCAGTGTTTCGGGCCCAGGGTGACGTTCATGACCCGAGGGTGACGTTCGGCGCCTCCAACAATTCCGTGAACGTCCCCCCGCGGGTGACGTTGCGGGTGACGTCCGTCTGGACGATGGGTCGTGCCGGGAGCACAAGGCTCCTGTCACGAACAAGGGAGGCCTGATGTCCCGATCATCGTCAGCCGTAGAGCGAGGCCCCGGCCGGGTGTCGACTGGAGGTGTTCCCCCGGGAGCACCGACATCGGCGGGAGGAGCTGAAAGGGATCCACCCCGAGTGGTCGAAGGACCCGACCACTCGCCAGAATACGAGACCCCACCGATGCTCGACCTGCGGCTCATGCTGGTGACCGAGAGCGGCTTCGAAGTGCCGCTGGTCGCTTCACCTACGCAGGCAGCGCGGCTATTGAGGAGCTCCGGCGAAACAGACGCCGCCGATCAGCGCGGCGATGGAGACCCGGGGGGGCCGAGGAGCCGGAGGGTGCGCCATCCTCGTCCCGTGCCGGTGGATCAGCTTCTGAGCCGAGGTCGGCTCGTCAGCCGGTTCGAGACGCCTCTCGGGGGTGGTACGGCATGAACAGAACTCCGACTTCCAGACAGCGCCGGAATGGGGACGGTCGCCTGGCGGGGACAACGCGTGATGGCGCTCGCTCCCGTTCTCGCGATGAGCGCAACTGTGCCCAGTGGTTCGCCCGCTTCGACGAG
>CABECS010000200.1_pt1 | contig 7809 bp, 2 predicted proteins | sample 3132881 | NCBI WGS metagenome assembly CABECS01 (sample SAMEA5534328, study PRJEB31848) | metagenome | biome: tundra; feature: field; material: soil | place: USA | collected 2013-05 | depth 0.15 m
CTGGAGAAGATCTTCGGACACCCGTTGAGCCACAACATCCAGTGGCACGACGTGCTGTCGCTGCTGGAGAGCGTGGCCACCGTGGACGAGGTCCACGACGGTCGCTTCAAGGTGACCTTGGGAGACGAGACCGAGACGTTCGACGCCCCCCGCAAGCACGACATCAACGAGCAGATGGTCATCGACATCCGGCGGATGCTGAAGGGTGCCGGGATCACGCCGGACCACACGTAGACGGCGGCCGACGTGCGCCGGGCGGGGCACCGCCGGCCCGTTTCCGGCGCCTGCGCCCTCCGGGGGCTGCCCCGTCACGGGCTTACCACGTCCAAGTTCGGTGCGTGAGGGCCTGCCGCGTCACTGCTGAGAGGAGCCCCGTTCGATGATCCGGTCCTTGCCGGCCAGGAATGCAGCAGCGTCGAACCGCTCCGTCATCCAGCGGCGGGACCACCGTGCCTCTTCGAGGTAGGCCTCGTCGTCGGAGCGGTTTCCGAGCGAGTCGTACATGGAACGCAGCTCGCGGATCGTCGCCGGCTCCGCCTCTCCGACGGCGGCGGCGAGCTCCAGTACCCGCGCCATGAGCCCTTCGTGGGGCACCACCTCGTTGACCAGCCCCCACTCGCACGCTGTGGCGGCGTCGACGAAGTTGCCGGTCAACGACATCTGCCTGGCCCGATTGATGCCGATGAGCTGCGGGAGCCGGATCGTCATCCCCCCGCCCGGCATCACGCCGACCCGGGCGTGGGTGTCGGCAAACGAGGCCCGGGGCGAGGCGATCAGGAAGTCGCACCCGAGGGCGAGCTCGAGTCCCCCGGTGACCGCCGGGCCATTGACGGCACCGATGACGGGCGTCGTCGAGTCGGGCAGCAGCCCCCGGGGCTTCGTCCCGCGATCCGGACGCGCGTTGGTCACGTCGTCGTAGATCCGGGCCAGATCGTTGAGATCGAGACCGGCGCAGAACGCGGGATCCCTCCCCGTGAGGATGGCGACCCGCACCTGGGGGTCCGAGTCGCAGTCGACGAACGCGTCACCGAGGGCCCCGATCATGGCCCCGGTCAGGGCGTTCCGAGCTTCTGGGCGGTCGAGGGTGATGACCGCGGTCGGACCGTGCCGTTCTGTCGTGATCACGGACTCCTCTCTAGCACCACGGGGGCCGCGTCGTGCTACTCATGCCGGGCCGCCGCGGAGTCCCGCCCCGGTAGCGAGCCGGGGGTCGTGGGCAGACCACTGTCGGCAACGTGCCCGGCAGACTCTTGTTGCGGAGGGCTTCACGGGGTCGACGGTGCCGGCCCCCAGTTCGGATACCCTCTTGGGCACGGTCGACCGGCGGGATCCACCGCAAGCACAACTGATCATGACCGCTGACCTCGAACAGCCGCAGCTGCCGGAACAGGCCGCCCCGCCGGGTTGGAACGACACGGAGACCCTGTACGAGCGCGCTTCGACCATCCACGAGGTGTTCGCCGACCGGGTGACCGAACGGCCTGACGCTATTGCTGTCGAGGACCACCACCGTTCGCTCACCTACCAGCAGCTGGACGAACTGGCCACCGTGGTGGCCCACGACCTCGGCGCCGTGGTGGACGGCTCTGATCAGTGCGTCGGCGTGCTGGCCGACCGCTCACTCGAGGCCGTGGTGGCCCTCCTCGGTATCCTCAAGGCGGGCGCGGCGTTCGTGCCGCTCGATGCCGAGTTCCCGACCGAACGGCTCACCTTCATGCTCGAGGACACCGCTGCGCGTGCGGTGCTTGCGACTCCCCACCTCGTCGACCGCGCCCGCGAACTCTCGGACCTCCCCGTGCTCCCCCTCCGCGGGCCGGATGACGCGGTAACCGGCCCTGCCGTCGGGGCCTGCCCGGCCAGGTCGTGGGGGGGGCGGTCACTGGCCTACGTCATGTACACCTCGGGGTCCTCGGGACGGCCGAAGGGTGTGGCGGTGGAGCATCGGGGGGTACTCCGCTACGTCCGGGGGGCTCACGACCTGATCCCCACCCCAGAGGATGCCGTGCTCCACGTGGGTCAGCTCGGCTTCGATGCCTCCACCTACGAGCTATGGGGGGCACTGTGCAACGGTGCCCGGCTGGTCGTGCACCCTCCCGGACGATCGGATCCGGTGTCGATTGGCCGGACGATCGAACGCCATGGCGTCACGGTCGGGATGTTCTCCGCCGGGACGCTGCACCAGATGGTCGACGCAGCTCTTCCCAGCCTCGGCAGGTACCGGTTGCTGCTTGCGGCGGGCGATGTCCTCTCGCCCGGGCACGCACGACGATTGCGCGAGGCGCACCCCGCCACGCGGCTGATCAATGCCTACGGCCCGACCGAGGCGACCGTGACAGCCTCCGTGTACGAGGTCGGAGAGATCCGGACGGGCCGGTCGGTCCCCATCGGCCATCCCCTGGCCAACACCGAGCTCTATGTGCTCGACGACGAACTCCGGCCGGTGCGGCCGGGCGATTCGGGCGAGCTGTGCGTCGGTGGCGATGGTGTAGCCCGGGGCTACCTGAACCTTCCCGACCTGACCGCCGAGCGTTTCGTCCCCGATCCCTTCGGCCCTGCGGCAGGTGGCCGCCTCTACCGGACCGGGGACCTGGTCCGCATGCTCCCCAGCGGAGAGCTCGAGTTCCTCGGTCGCCTCGACGACCAGGTGAAGATCCGCGGCTACCGGGTCGAGCCGGCCGAGTTGGTGGCCGTGTTGAGTGGGCACCCGGCGGTCGAGGCAGCCGAGGTGGTGGCCCGGGACGACATCGTCGGCCACCGTCGCCTGGTCGCCTATGTGACGGCAACCTATGACATCGATGCCCAGCGCCTCCGGCGCTACGTCCGCAACCGGCTCCCCGAGTACATGGTGCCGTCCGCCTTCGTGCTGTTGAGTGAGATGCCACTCACTGCCAACGGGAAGGTCGATCGTGCCGCCCTTCCGGCACCGGTCAGGTCCGGGCCCGACCGTGCCCCCTCCACCGAGACCGAGCGGGCCGTCGCTCGGGCATGGGGCGAGGTCCTCGAGTCGGATGACGTCAAGGCCGATGACGATTTCTTCGATTTCGGTGGCGATTCGCTCCTTGCCCTGAAGCTCCTGTCACTGGTCCGCGACACCCTGGGAGTGGAGCTCCCTCTCGACTCGGTGTTCGAGAACCGGACGCTGTCGGAGCTGGCCGGGCGGATCGACCACGAGCGCCGGAGTGTGGCGGCCACCGGCGATCTCCAGAGATTGGTGCCGCTGGTCGCCGCCGAGCACACCGGCGAGGTTCCCGCGTCGATCGCACAGGAGCAGGCATGCTTTCTCAGCGAATTGGCCGACGACGCACTCCCCTATCAGGCCCAAGCACTCATCCGCTTTACTGGGCGCCTGGACCATGCCTCCCTGCATCGGGCCCTGCAGTCAGTCGTCGACCGTCACGACGTGCTGCGCACCACCTTCCCCAAGATTCGGGGGAGGTGGGTACAGCAGATCCACCCCGAGGTCACCGTCGCGCTGCCGATCGTCGACCTCCGCGCCGAGCCGGATCCGGAGAGGGCCCTGGACGCGCTCACTGCGGAGCGGTTCCGGGAGCGGATCGATGTCACCGAACTCCCACTGGTGCGCTGGACCCTGGCCCTGTTGGCCGACGAACGCGCTGCCCTCATCCAGGTCGAGCACCACGTGATCCACGACGGCTGGTCCTTTGCCACCATGCTGGAAGAGATCGAGACCCTCTACCGTGCGTATGCGGCCGGCGGCCCGGATCCGCTCCCGCGCCTCTCGGTGCAGTACGCCGACTTCGCAGCCTGGCAGCATGCCTTCGTCCGGAGCGAGGGTGGCCACCGTCAGATGGAGTACTGGACCACGGCGCTGGCCGATCACCCCGCGCCCCCGAGGTTGCCGACGGACCAGCCGGCGCCCGCCGTCCGCTCGTACCGGGGCAGGTCGCTTCGGTGGGAGCTCGATGCCGAACTCATCGACGCCCTGCGACGGACGGCTTCCCGGTCGGGCTGCACCCCCTACATGGTGATGGTGACGGCGTACCTCGCGCTCCTCTCGCGGCTCAGCGGGGAGACTGACCTGCTGATCGGCTCGGGGCTGGCCAACCGCAGGCTCACCGGCACCGAGCCCCTCATCGGCATGTTCGTCAACACCGTCGCCCTGCGGGTGGACCTCTCCGATGACCCGAGCGTCGAGGACATGCTCGCCCGGGTGAGGACCGCCGCCCTTGGGGCGTTCGCACACCAGGAGCTGCCGTTCGAAGAGGTCGTCCGGGTGCTGTCCCCGGAGCGACGAGCCGGGCACAACCCGCTCTACGAACACCTCTTCTCCTTCCACGACACCCCCTTCCCCGAAGTGGAGATCGATGGCCTCGAGGTGGTGGCCCACGACGGCCTGAGCAATGGCTCGGCCAAGGCCGACCTCAACGTGATGGTGATCAACCGGCGGGGCCGGAGCTTGAGCAGTGACCTGCCCGGCGGTGAGGAGCTCTCGGTGGTCTGGGAGTTCGCCACCGACGTCTTCGGCGAGTCGACCGGCGAGCGCTTGCTTGCCATCTACGGAACCCTGCTCGTCCAACTGGTCACACGGCCCGGCCGCCTCCTCTCCGAGCTCGAGCTGACCACGCCCGACGAACGGGCCCGCCTACTTGCCGCGGGGGGCACCACCTCGCCCTACGAGCGGGAAGCGACCATCGACGCCCTCTTCGCCGATCAGGCCCGGACGACGCCCGGCGCCGTCGCCGTGGTGGCCGGGTCCGATCAGCTGTCCTACCGGGAGCTCGACAAGGCCTCGGACCGGGTGGCGGCGCTGCTGGCGACCCACGACGTGGGCCACGGGAGCTGCGTCGGTGTGTGCGACGACCGATCGCCGGCCACGGTGGTGGCGCTACTGGCGATCCTCAAGGTGGGCGCAGCCTACGCCGGGGTGGACGGGTCCATGCCGGCGTCGCGCCTGCGACGGTTGCTGCACGATGCAGACATCACTGTCGTGTGCCGTGCGGTGGGGAGCGCGCTACACCTCGATGACATGGGCGTGACCGTCCTCGAGGTGGGGGTCGATGGCGATGGCGACGAGCGGGCCACGATGGGCGCCGGCGCCGACGGTGTCGGGGGCACAGCCGGGCCAACCGAACGGGCCCACCGCGCCACCGACGTCGCCTACGTCTCGTTCACCTCGGGTTCGACGGGCGAGGCCAAGGGCGTGGAAGTGCTGCACCGGGGCGTGGTCCGCCTGGTGCGGGGCTCCGACTACGTCGACCTCGGTCCCGACGAGGTGGTCCTCGCAGCTGCTCCGCTGGCCTTCGACGCCTCCACCTTCGAGATCTGGGCCCCCCTGCTCACCGGGGGCCGAGTGGTGCTGGCGCCACCCGGGGCACGCTCCACCGCCGAGCTCGCCGATGTGCTCACCGGCCACCACGTGACCACCGCCTGGTTCACTGCGGCGATCTTCCATCGGATGGTCGACCACCAGGTCGGAGCCCTGTCCTCGCTCCGGCAGGTGCTGGCCGGCGGCGACACGCTGTCGCCCGCTCACGTCAACCGCCTGCTCAAGGTCATCGGTGAGGGCGGTGCGGTGATCAACGGGTACGGTCCCACCGAGGGGACCACCTTCACGTGCTGCCACCGTATGGCCGCCGGTGGCCGGGTCGAGGGGTCGGTGCCCATCGGTACGCCCATCGCCAACACCTGGGTCGTCATCGTCGACGACACCGGACAGCCGGTGCCCGACGGCGTGCCGGGCGAGCTGTGGATCGGGGGGGACGGCGTCGCCCGTGGGTACGTCGGGCGCCCCGACCTGACCGCCGAGCACTTCATCGACAACCCGTTCGCCAGCCTGTCAGGAGCACGCCTCTACCGCTCTGGCGATCGGGTCCGACGGCGTGGCGACGGGACGCTCGAGTTCCTCGGCCGCATCGACCGCCAGGTCAAGGTGCGAGGCCACCGGGTCGAGCCGGCCGAGACCGAGGCGGCGCTGACCGGTCATCCGGCCATCGCCCAGGCCCATGTCCTGCCTGTCGAGTTCGGGCGCGACGACAAGCGGCTCGTGGCCTACCTGGTGGGATCCGGGACCCCGGAGATGGGCGCACCGGCCGCAGATGATGCCGGGGATGTTTCGGCGACGGCTGGACCGGTGGATGATGCCGACCTCAAGGAGTTCCTCGGCCGGGCGCTGCCCCGCTACATGGTCCCCGAGGCATTCCTCTGGCTGGAGCAGCTACCCCTGGGTACCAACGGGAAGATCGATGTGGGACGGCTACCCGCACCGCCGTCGGCCTGGTTCCCCGAAGGGCCCGGCGCGCCGGAGATCGGGCCTCACACGACGCTGGCCCGCCCGCTGCGCGGTGCCAACCGGATGGAGGCCACCCTGATCGCCATCTGGCAGGAGGTCACCGGGTTCCGCACTGTCGGCCTACACGACGACTTCTTCGATCTCGGGGGCCATTCGCTCCTGGCCGTGGAGTTGTTTGCCGCCATCGAGCGCTCGACGGGAGCACGCCTGCCGTTGGCCACGATCTTCGAGGCGCCCACCGTGGCGGAGCTCGCCGAGGTCCTCCGCTCGGACGGGTGGGATGCCCACACCGGGTCGCTGGTCCCCCTCACCACCAGTGGATCGCGGCCCCCGATCTTCGCCGTCACCGCCGGTGACGGCAACGTGGTCGGCTACGGGCCGCTGGCCCGACGCCTGGCCCCCGACCAGCCGTTCTACGTCCTGCAACCGTTCGGACTGGACAGCTCCGCTCCCCTCCACCGCACGATCGAGTCGATGGCCCGCCACTACGTCCGCCAGATCCGCAAGGTCCAGGCCCATGGCCCCTACCTTCTGGTCGGGCGCTGCTATGGCGCACTCGTCGCCTACGAGATGGCGGCCCGGTTGGAGTCAGCCGGCGAGACGGTAGCGCTCATGGCGTCGATCGATTCCATCGGTCCGTTCTGGAAGAGCCGCCACTTGGCCAACGGCGCGCTCTACGACCCCATGATGAACGTCGCTCGCCTGCACGCCACGGTCGAAGGGGTCGAACTCGGCGACGTGTTCTCCGACCGAGGGGCGGGCGACAGGTTCATCGAGTGGCTCAGGGAGCCGGTCGCAGCCCATGCCGGTGTGGAGGTCAGCCGCTACATCCATGCCGCCTACCTCTCGCGCGACGACATCCAGGAGGCGTTCCCCCTCGGTGACGACGAAGAACGGGGTGCGGTGCATGCGGCACTCGTCGAGTGGGCACGGGTCAACGGGCCGTCGCAGTTGGAGATGCAGGAATTCCTCTTGCCGAAGTCTGCTCCCGGGTCCACCGAGCGACCGGTCGCACCCGCGAAGTGGCACAGACGGCGCCAGGACGTCGCCGCCCGGGCCCTCGACTGGGTCAACTTCGCCACCCGGGGGGCCATCCCCTCGCTCTCCGAACGCCGACGCGACGAGGTCCTGCGCATCGCGTATGCCAACGTGGTGCGGTACCGGGCCCCTCGCATCCGCGCCACCGTGACCCTCCTGCTCTGCGAGGAGGACTCCAAGGGCCTCCAGATGGCCCAACTGGCCCGGTGGTTCGGGCTCGAGGTCGGCGGAATCGAACAGCACATCGTCCTGGGCTCGCACCACGGCATGCTCCGCGAGCCGGCTGTCGCCTCCCTGGCCGAGTGCCTCGACCGCTGCATCTCCTCGAGCCTGGAAGCGGCGGGCTCCCATGCCGCACGACTGGGATAGGGCCGAACCGGGCGGCATCCCCGCCCCGGGTCCGGGCCAGGTGCACTTGTGGCGGATCGAAGTCGACGGTCATGACGGGTACACGGCGGCGGGCGTCGCTGCCGACCTGTCGCCCGAGGAACGCCAACGGGCGGCCCGCTTCCGCTCACCGG